>ENA-UOOM01000832-UOOM01000832.1-fermentation-metagenome-genome-assembly--contig:-NODE-832-length-32710-cov-4.663574_pt1 | contig 32710 bp, 47 predicted proteins | sample MGYA00245781_ERZ724031 | MGnify/ENA primary metagenome ERZ724031 (study PRJEB28704, sample SAMN03018317) | fermentation metagenome | biome: anthropogenic terrestrial biome; feature: soil; material... | reverse complement strand
ATGCATTACTTCGTGCATAGATGCTACCTCACTTAAATTTTATGCAAATATTTCTGTTGCGTGACAAAATAAATGAGTTTTTTGGACAAAATAAGTGGGTTTTTTGTTGCCAAAATATTTTGTCAAAATATAATATTGCCAGCCTTATTATTTTAGCATAAAAATAGAAAATATTAAAACAATTTCATGTACTTATTTTTTTAAAAATAAACATATTAAAAGAGCTTTTAAAATTGCTTAAAAACCCTTTTAATATGTTTGTAAACTTTATATTCTGTTATTAATTTTATGCGGCTACATATTTTTCATATGCGATTTGTAATTGTTTTTCGTCAATAGTTACATATATTTCAGTAGTAGCTATTGATTCATGTCCTAATAGATTTTGTATTGTGGTCATATCCATACCCCTCATTTTTGCTAAGGAAGCCATGGTATGTCTTAATTTGTGAGGAGTAACTTTTATTTTAGATTTTTCCGATATTCTTCTAAATACCTTTTCTATTCCAGATTTACCAAGCCTTATATCACTGCCTTTTTCAGATAAAAATAAAATATCGTGATTTTCTGTTCTTTCAGTTAAATATTCCTGCAATAATAATTTGCATTTAATTGAAAAGTATACTCTTCGTTCCTTATTACCTTTACCAATAACTATCAAAGAATTATTATTCCAGTTAATTTCTAAGGGATTAACTGCCAATACCTCTGATAATCTACAACCAGTACTTACGAAAAATTCTATAATTGTCTTATCCCTTAAGGTCTCACAATTATTTCTTACAACTTCTAATTCCTCAGCAGAAAGTGGTTTTCTTAAAGTCTTTAAATTCACCTTTGCTTTTTTTAATCTTAGAGTTGGATCTTTTTCAATGATTTCTTCTTTTACTAATACACCAAAGAATGATCTTAAAACGCTTATTTTATTATTAACAGTGATATTTTCATACCCGTGTTCTTGCTTTGTTGTTGCAAGATAACCTCTCAAATCGTTGGTAGTAATTTGTGCTACAGGTTTGTGTATGTATCTACTTACCATGTTTAATTCATACGCATATGATTTTAGTGTTCTTTCTGAAAGCCCCTCTAATCTCTTTAATCCAATGAAAAAAAATATTTTTTCTTGTAAGTCTGATACCATTAATGATGTATCAATAGATACTAAAATATAATTTTCCAAATTGCGGTCAAGTATGTCTTTAACTACTTTGTTGTTGATGTCATATCGTTCTTGCAATTCACTTAAAATCTTAATTACAACTAACTCTTTACCATCTTCCAATATAAACACCCTCCTGTAAGTGTTGTTTTTATTTTTCCTGATAATTAAATAGAGTAGGCTCGTGTCAGGAAACACTTTAAGTTGGGTAGCTAATCCAACTTCACCTACTCTTATTATAACATATCATTTGAAAGATGTAAAGTCAATTCGAACATAAATTCGATTACATCATCGCCTTGCTAAGTTTTTTAATAAGATCTATATCATACTTGTAAAACCCTAAAAACTTCATTGTATTCTCATCTAACATAGCCTTGTTTTGAACCACGCTTTTAAAATCAATTGTAACTTCTAAAATTTCGCAAATTACAATTGCTTGAGCTAAAGCAATCTCTCTAATGTTAGAATACTTTTTTAGAAATGCCTCGTCTTCAAGATTGTCATGATAACCGCTTTCTATGAGAAATATATGCTTGCAATCCGTTTTAGCTGCATTTCTGATTACACCATAATAATTTAAAACGTCATCCGTGAAAACTGATAAATCTTCATCATCCGTGAATGTTCTTGTTTTAGCTCCTCTATTAGGATTACCCATCACCTTTGATACGGCAGCAGATAGATTTTCAGCATTAGCTTTGTCATATGGTTTTTCAAAATCATAAAAAACCTCAACCCCTCGTGCTTTTCTGTTAGATGCATTGGTATGCTCTGATATAAATAGATCATACCCTTGCGCCTGGATGCCTCTCACTCGCAAGTCAGGATCCTCGTTCCATACCCTTGTCAAGTCTGCTTGCAAGCCTAAAATCTTAAGCATATTCTGTAAAATAATAGAAATTATCCAGACTCCTAAATATTCGTAATATCCGGTTTGCCCTCTGTTTCCGTTACTTAAATGATGTCCTGGATCAATCATTACTTTTTTCATTTTATCACCTTACAATCTAAATATTGCTGTCCCAGTTTCATTAATGAATTTTACATATCCGCCTAAATGAGTAAGAATCCATCTCAGTGGAACATAAAATCTATTATTTTGAAGTATTGGTGGAGTATCTGTTTCTATTGCTTTTCCATTGATATACATGTTTTTATCTCCGATTATTAATGTTATATCAACGTCTAAAGGCTGTAAACTTACAAATCCAGCTCCAAATACTTTATCTACTCCTTTAATTCCTAAATCCTTAGTATGTATTTTTAATGCTTCGTATACTTTACGTTCAATTGGATAAGTGCCAATTTTATCAAAATAATCAGAAATTAAACACGCTACACATCCGCTCGTTAAAGGAGTTGCCATTGATGTTCCTGAAAGAGCTATATAACCACCAGTATAATTTGCACCTATTACATTTACCCCAACTTGGCATACATCTACTTGATCTCCGATAGTAGTAAAAGAGGCTTGTTTTTTATCAACATCAACTGCTCCAACACATACAACATCATTAAAACTTCCAGGATAGTGGTCTGTTTCAGTGCCAGTATTTCCAGCAGCACAAATAACAATTATATCTTGTTCTATACATGCTTTTATTGAATTTTCCATATTATCTAAATATGATCCAAAAGCCTTAGCACTACCACCTAAAGACATAGAAATTATATTTACTTTTTCTCCTGCTGGTCCTCTCCAATTTTTTGCATAATCAATGCCTTTTACTATATCTTGAACATATTTACATCCACCAGAGCCGTCCAATACTTTTATAGGTAATATTTTAGCTTTAGGAGCAACTCCTACAGTTTTTCCAGCGATACTTGAAGCAACATGGGTTCCATGTCCTCTGTCGTCTTGCCATTGATGCCTGTTTGAATAAGTTCTATTGGTATTATATCCTTCTAATAGTCTGTCTTCAAATTCTTCATGTGGACTAACTCCGGTGTCTATTACTGCAATTATTACACCTTCGCCTTTCTTTATCGATGTTTGCCTACCTGATAGTTCAAGAAACTTTAATTCATCAATACCAAATGTTGCATCATCAAACTTTTTTCCAATTATAAAATCTTTTATAAAACTCATCATATCACCTCATTTTTTTGTATTTAAAAAGAGCTATTAAATAATGTTTAAAGCTCTTTTTAATTCTTATATATTTTTAACTAAATAATCAAATTTTAATTGTTTTCTAATTGCAATTTGATTTTTTTCTTTTGTTCCTTAACTTCTATTCTGCTAAATTTTCGTTTTGTTCCTTATCCAATGTCTCATAAGAAACCTTATATTCATTAAGTTGTATAAACTTCTTACCTTCAGTAATTAAAAGTCTATATTAGTAATCTCTTTATATTGTTCAGGAGTTATCTCTCCTCTGGGATTAGTGTCAGCTAACACTGCTAATCTTAATTGCTCTGCTGTAACCCAACCCATATTGAATGCTAGTTTCCAGAATGTCATATTATATTCCACCTCCCATCATAAACTGTAGTTTCAACATCGCCAACTCTTGCCCTATGGCATCTATTATATTGTCCTTCTGGATGTTGGCTAATTTCAGTAACGCAACTTCACGTCCAGTGATGCTTAGATTCTCTACTACAGGCAATGTTTCTTCCAAGGTGATTTCACGTATCATATGAGACATCTTCGGAACTATCGAATACCCATCTTCAAAGACTTTAATGTCAAAATCATCTGGACGTTTCCCAGCATCAATTAACTCTCGCTTAACTTCATCAATTGTATTCATGATTATTCCCCCCAAATCCTGTAAATTTTCACTTCTGACTGCCTTATAGCAGAAGAATAGTCGTCTTTTGCACACACACCCACGTAATAAGTTCCAATTAAGTTGGAAACATCAATTCCTATCACTGTACGTGCGAACTTACCTATCTTCTTGACTCCTAACAATTTCGGCATAGTAAGTCCATTATCAATAATCTTGTCGATATCACTAGCACCAACAATTGTGAATTGGGAAGTCCCATCGTACCCTGTATTTTCAATATCGAAATATAGTACCTTGGTATTTGTCAAATCCACATAAGTCCTAAACTCCGAATATGCAAGGTCAGTTGTTGCAGATGCAGCGTATAGGTATAAGTGACCTGCTCTTTTTTCAGCTACAGTGGTATAATTTTCACCTACACGAGGGTCGCCTACGAATGGAAATGACTCCGCACCTAAATTGTAAATGTTTCCAATACCTCCAAAATCAATAACCCACTTAGCAACTGAAGCCTTGTACTTCAATGTCTTCCCATCCGCAAGTCCAGTCAAATCAATTTGCTTCCCACCAATACTTAATGCATCCGTTGGTGGTGCAGACCATACTGCTGTACCACTTGCTGAATATTTCAGGTATTGGTTTGACGCCCCACCTGTAGGAATGTGTTTATTTCCTGCTGTTGTTGGATGTGTATAAATTGTATCTGTAAATTTTGCACCAGCAGGCACATTCGTTAGCACTTGTGACTTGTCTGCTTTATTGATGCTTAAAGAGTTACTTTGTGTCTTAACTTCATTTATAGCATCAACTAAATTATCTTTTTCTGTAGTAATTAAGCTTGTTTTATTCCCAATAGTTAGTGCTATCGTTTTAAAACTTTTTAATATTTTACCAAATAAAATCGAATGTTTTTCACCTGAAGCTATATTTATATCTTCCACTGCTTCCTCAAATGTGACCGTATTATCTTTACTATCTATTTCAGGAATTTGCGTTTTAGGTACTTTGCCATCGATTAAATCAGCTTTACCCTCTAATTCTTCATCAAGAACCAATTCAAGTTTATCTACATTATCGTTTGAATCTTTAATATTATATGGTTCTGTTTCTGCCGGCTTTTTAAATCCTCTTTTAGTTAGTATCATGAGTATAATACCTCCTCCCTCAATTGTAGATGTGTTTTTGATGATAGTTGAAAATGTGTATATAAAGCTAAGTCAATATGTCGGTTATACTGCAATTCTACAGTTATAACAAGATTAACAGGTGCTATATTTTGAACAACCGTATTCACATCATTTATCATCCTCTTTTGACCAAGGTTTATTTTAATAAGTAAGCTAAAATCTAAATGATTTAATGTAATAGAATAACCATCCTCACCAACTAAATTATTTAATTTATTAAGCAGCTGTCTATAAGTATAAGGCAGATTATCGTTCCACCTGCTTTGTACTCGAAACCTCCTGCTTTCTAATGTGTCATCAGCAAAAGGCTGTATATTTAACATTTTTTCACGTCTTGCAATGCCTTTTTCTGTAGCTTCTTTAATAAACAAATCATCCATAACTTCGGAGATTTCATTCTTTAATAAGGTTAGTTCAATATCTTCAATGTCCGATATCGACTCAAACTCCTTTATACTCCTTATTTCATTTATCCAATAATCTTTTATGCTCATACTTGTGTCACCGTCCCTAATACTGGTATTTGAACTTCAGTAAGTATTAAATTAGTTACAGTTCCATTTAATGATGTGTTTTGAATATCAAGAACTCCTGTAACTTGAAGTATTGAACTTTCTATCTGGCTTATTCTAACAACCAGATTATTTTCACTGTCCCATGTCTGCTTGAGGTTTGAAAAATAGCTATTCACCGCATCAATTATATAAGGTTCAACATCTTCCCATATATATCCTTCAACTAATGTTATATTGCTAATTATATTTACAATTACCTCTTCAACTGCAGCTACAGTTGCCACATGTCCTATGGGAGCTATGCCTAATCCTTCACCAGAATTCAAGACAGGATCAATTGCTGTTTGTACTTCATCAATAAGGAAGCTTGAGGGCTTATTAAATGTGCTGTCAATTATTACAAGTTTTACTGTTCCACCGCCATTCCATATAGGATAAACCTTCACTCCACCAACACCATTCAAGGCTTTGGTTTTTTCTTTATAATCAGCTACATTACCACCAAATGCTTGGCTTTCAAGGTTATCAAAGTACCTTATTCGAAGAGAATCATCTGTCTCTTCACTCTCTCCGGGTATTAATATATCTGTCAATTCACAGGTTGTAAGGTCATTAATATATTTAATTGGCAGCATAGTTCCGTTATATATATTGCCTATTTCTCCAAGCTGTTCACAACGCAAAATAGCTTCCGTTCCGGACTCTATTACTACATATGTAATATCTTCGATACCAAAGCGACTCCCAACAGGAATAACAATATTAAATATTCCTTTTCTAATTGCAGCAGTAGCTGTTTTTCTATTTACACCTCTTTCTGCAGCTCTGAGCGTTAATGACTCTCCTGTTGCGGTATCCGCATAACTGCTATCTTTTAACTTTTCGAGTTCAATATACATGTTAGAAAGCTCAATAGCAGCAGGGGAGAGTGCGTTATAGATTACACTTCCTTGTCTTTTGTCAATTGTAGATGGAACTAAATCAAGCATTCTGTTAAGTATTTCTTCATATGTCATAAGTTGTACACCTCCTGCTCATGAACTACACCGTAAATAGTTATAACATCAAATTCTACCAGTAAACCATCCTTCGAATCTGTAAAAGTGAAATTTTCTACTACTGTTATACGGTCATCTTCTAAGAGAGCCTCTGTTATTCTTTTCTTCAGCTCTGATATTGCAAACGAAAAGTCCTGACCTATCAAATCAGCTATTTTTATACCATAATCTTGATAAATTTTAGAATAATCTCTTTCCGTTAAAAGTATTAAAAAAACAGCCTGCTTGACTGCCTCTAATCCGTCCGTTGTGCCGACCATTTTATTTTTCTTAAAATCAATCTTGTATGTTAATGATGGTTGTTGAAAATTTTCTTGTGAAATAATTATGTCTTCAGGAATCATAATTTTAACCTCCTTCAGCCATATCGTACAGCTTACTTACAACAATAAATTTTTGTCCTTTTCCTACCTTTAAGAGGAGAAGAATGTCATTGACTTGTAAGTTAGGCTTGTATTTTTCAGTACCCGGTATCTTTGAAATATATCTTTCATCATAAAATATATTTATTCCGACATCTTCAAGAGGTGGTTTAATATCATCAAATTTGATTTTTATAGGATTAACGCTTATCACTTTACCTATCTTATAATCAGTCAAATTCATATTTTCAACCACATGTTGAATGAATTTGTGTTGTTCTTTAAAATAATTCACTACCTCACCACCATTTCAAGACTCATAGTATGGTCTGAATTCTTGTATTTATGAGTAACTGAGTCAATAAGTAATGCCTTATTTATACTGATATCTCCTATAGTGGGAATATCAATATAGATTGTATTGCCGGCCCTCAGTCCCGGTATTCCGACTGCTTCCAATTTTAATGAACGAAACACCTTATTACTGTAATGAAATAGCAACTTTAAATACTCTTTAATTTGTGCTGCATTGAGATTTTCATTCATTACCTCGTAATATTGCAACACACCCCATCGTTTTATATTTTCCTCACTTTCTGCCAAATATAAGTCAGCCTTTCCGGTCGACTTATTTGGTTGTACAAGCTTTATAAAATTATATGTGTTTGAATCTATGTCAGTTTTATAGTTATATCCTGATGCAAAACTTCCAATGCCTATCTTGTATTTACTAATCATATTATCAGCTCTTTTTACAGTTAATTTCCCGAAGTTATCAAAAAAGTTTATTTCCGTCCCAAGCTGCAGCTTAGCCTGATTAATATGATACGTAATTATATCAAACAAGCTTTCATCCTCATGGTAAATGTATGGAGTAGTATATGGTATATCTTCTATTTCTCCAACCTGCAGTTTAAACTGATTTGCTATTATAGTAATAATCTGCTTTAAGGATTCACCTTTGAATGCATAGCTTTGTTTTGCCTTTAGATAGCGGAGCTGATCATATATTACTGTTTTAATTTCGTTTTTTTCGTTGATTGTCTTAGTAAATACGTATCCTTTAAAAGCAGGCTCACCATCATCATAAAACTCTACACAATCACCTTCATGGTATATAACTATATTGTCCTTCAGAACCGGAAATTCCATTTTTGAGGCGGTTCCTATTCTATGAAATGAAGTGTTTACGCTTTCTACTATTTTAGTAATATTATACCTTTTATTTTGATTTTTACTGTTTACATAAAGCTCATACATTATATCACCTTTGCCTTATGTTCACGGTATTCTGTCATCTTCAAAGAGTATTCTATGTCTCCGACTTCACCGCCCTTTTCTCCATTGGTAAAACTATCTACTATAACATCCATATTTATATCAAGAGCGAATTTATTACCCTGAAATTTGTTAATTTTAAAATTCAAAGGTACATTATATGTTGTCATATTTGTTATCATTTTTTCGATAGTATATATAGCAATTTCCGGATTTTCATCAAAAGGGAAGAAGGACTTAATAGTGAAGCCCTTCAACCCTTTTGTCCCTATGCGTATCACATCACCAATACCCAGTACATTATATTTTCTATTATTGATATCATATTTAAATTCGATTTCTTCCGGATTTGCAGGAAGCTTTAAGACTATCAATTCATTGTCTGTATTTTGAGATATGTATATATTGTAGCCTTCATCCATTTAAACCCCTCCTAATATGATATGTCTGTGCTTGCCATTGCGTATTCAACCATTTCAGTTCCAAGCTTTTGTTTCGTTTGCTCTGCCAACTCATCGAGATCTACATCTCTGTTGATGTCACCCATGAACTGTACTGTTACGGTTGGAGCCGGAGCTGTCAGGTTGACATTGTTAATATATCTTTGTGTTACTGCATCCAAAAGATACTTTAAGCTTTCATCAGCAAGGTTAACATCATCTTTAACATTTACATTGAATTCCTCATTTTGCAAACCAGACATCAAGTCATCTATTGACCAGTCTGTCAGTCCGCTCATTTTATCAAATATGCCGGTTAGTTTATCACTGGCTCCCAAAGATAAATCATATCCTACAGTATAAAACTTATCTGCCATCTCATTCATAGAAATGTTGTCCCAACGATTTGAACTTACAAGCCCTTTGTCATTAACTATTTCATCCTTCATTTTTTGCAATGAATCAATCCATCCTTCAAAGCCACTTGAAGCAGTTATTTCTACACCTGGTATTAGATTAACTAATTCAATTAAAGAGACAGCAAGACTGTCAAGATAGCCTAAAACTGTAATAGCTAAATCTAAAAATAACACCTTTATAGCTGCGACAGGATCAATAAACAGGTTCATTAAAAAGTCTGCAAAACTTGCTAATAGGTTGTATCCTCCGGCTATTATGTTATATACGAATGAATATAGCCCGCCAAATAAACCAAAAATAAAACCTACTACATTTGCTGTGGTTTCTTGCCATTTAATCAATGAATATATGACTAAAACTATAGCTGCAACTATACCTATGATTATCCAGGTTGTTGGATTGGCTAACAGTGCTGCATTTAATCCATGTTGTGCAGCTGTGGCTTTTAATGTTGCTCCCGTTGAAATTGTTAAAGCTGCAGCCTTCATTGTCTCATGTAGAGCAGCTATTGCATTTAAAGTATTGATTCCAGCAACCATAATTGCATATGCACCTAATGCACTAACTACAATAAGTATAATTGGTTCAAGGGTTTCCCAGTTGTTTGCAAGGAAACTTATAAACCTTAGAATTGGCTGTGAAAGCATCAATATATAATTGACCATTCCGTTCCAGACTTGCCCCCATGTCATTGGCATCTGCTTAAATTTAGCGTTTACTTCATCTGCAACACTGAACATAGCTCCTTTTATTATAGATGCTGTTATAAGACCTTCTGATGACATTTTCTTCAGCTCGTCTCTTCCTATCTGCATGTAATCAGATATTGCCTGAGCTAACATCGGTGCATTTTCTATAATGCTTCTAAATTCATCACCTTGTAGCCTTCCAGACGCTAATGCTTGGTTTAACTGATACATTGCATTTCTTATTTCCGAAGAAGAACTCCCTGATACAATACTCATCTTTTGAAAAAGCTCTACAAATTTAACTACCTCAGCGTTACTATTAAAGGCATCTCCAGCTAACAACCCAAGTTTTGAAACCGATGCCGCCATATCTATATACAGCCCTCTGGCATCATCTGCTGCTTTAAAAATCATATTTTGTAGTTCGTTTGTTGTCTGTAATCCATCGTTAATTAAGTTTAGTCTTGCAGTTATAAGCGTCATTGAATCTGATGTTTCTATAATTTTTTTAATTCCTAAAATCCCGCCAAGACTCATAAGCATTGACTTTAAACTACCTGTTGCTTGTGTTCCATCTCTAATTTTGTTGTTGAAGTTTTCCTGTTCTTTTGCTGCTTTTCTTATTTCATCATCAATAATATTCAGCTCTGCTGTTGTACGTCCTATTTGCTGTCTTGCCAGTTCAAAATCGTGACTTAAATCAATATTATCCGAGGCAGCATTCAGCCGTTCCATTGTGGAGATAGTCATATTCATGGTTGTTATTGTGTTTTTTAAAACAGAACCCATAGCATCTCTCATCATTAATGTATTTCTTACCGTTGCCACTTCACTACCTCCTTTACTTCCATTTTTTCAATCAAAAAAGACTGCCGAGCAGTCTCTTCTTACGTTTGTTTTCTAATTAAAATATCTTAAATCATATGTTACTTTTATAATATCAAATTTCTTGTCACTTATATTTGTAATCCATAAATCTGCAACATTATCGGAAACAGGGGAGTATCTTAAAGCAACTCCGGTATCTGCTGTTTTCTTAGTGTTGTTTGTTGTAGTTATGCCGAGCATTTTGAATATATCTCTTTCATTGTTATATTGCATCTCTTTGTATATATTCAATCTTACAACAGCATTATCTATAAGTAAAAATTCAGCTTCACCTATTGTGTCATAATAATATATTGTCATTGGATAAGTATTTCCGTTTGCACTTTTAAAATTGATTTCTTCAATTTCTTTCGGCTCTCCAAGCAGCTCTATTAATCTTTCGGGAGTAATTCTAAAATACTGAGTTACATCAATTATTGTCTCTACATTTCTGTTAGTTGGTTCCGAACAGCCATACACGAAAATACATAAAACTATTATCAATATAAAGGTTAACACTTTTTTAATCATCCCTTCTTACCCTCCAAATGTTTTATTACTAATATTTTACATATTCTTAGCAATAAAAACAAGTCCTATTTATGCTTTGGTCGATGTTCTATTTCGTATTCTGCCATACAAGAAATTAGTATTTTTTCTCTGATTGGCAATTTTAGATATTTGGAAGGAGCCCATCCATGATTAAGGAAGCAATACATTGCTGTCCGCATGTCCTGATCTCCTTCCTTTATCAGTTTTTTGCCTCTTCAACCAATTCTTCCATATCATCATCGTCATCAAATCCGGATAATATTGTAATTTCATTTACAAGGTCTTGTATTTCTCCGGCTTTAAGCACTTTATTAATTAGTTCTCCGGGGGTTTTGCATCCAGCCTTTTCTATAAATTCTGTGTCAGCAAAATTTGGTTCCACACATCCTTTTAATATTACTTTTTCATCAAAAGCTGTATCATCAAATATTATTTGTTTCTTTTTAACCTTTCTACATTCAGATTTATATTTATTAAAATCTTTTCTGCTGATTGGCTTTATTTTAAACTTAAAGTCCTTAAGTCTGTTATTAATTGTTATTTCATGAATATCTTCAATAGCATTAATATCGTCTATTAAAAAATCTTTTAGAGTACTCATTTATTCCTCCTATTCCGGTCTTGTGTAATCTTCAAGAATTTTTTTCCGTCTGAAGGTAAATCCTAAATCAACTGTTACTGCATCATCGGTGCTATCTTCAAGCTCTGATAAGCTTAAATCAGCATTGAGCATGCAATCATAGTATCTTACAACCCTTCTACCAACAGTTGTGCTTGTGTCTTCATTGATTATTTGTAAATCAAACACGGGCATTTTCCCTGTAGATTCATATTCATCAATCATCTTATTAAATCGTGCTGTTTCATAATGATCTACCGTAAGAGTTCCATTATTTTCAATTCCGGTTATTTTTGTTTGAGTAATTCTTTGTCCAAGAGGTTTCCTTGTTCTTGTTTTTATGGCCCTCTTAGCTGTTACCTTAGTCATGCCGGTTAATTCCTCCATGCTGCCATCCATTATGACATAACCCCTGCCGGCATTTTTATCTATACTATCTCTAATATCTCCCATGATTTACACCTCCCTTATTTTAGACGTACTTTCATGTAAAGTTTCTTGAATGCCTTCACAACTTGAACAGCAACTTCAGCATATGCACTGTCATCATCATTCACAACAACTGCTAAGTCGGCGTTCGAATCAAAGTTTTTTATTGCACTCATCCCTTGAAGATTTTCAAAGTAGTTTATGCAATCTCCGGTAAACAAATCAGCTCCATCCTGATCGGCGTCAACTTTTCCGATATACTGCTGCTCCCAGAGGCGGGGAAGAGTAGTTCCTATATCAAACATGGTGCGAATTGAACGATTCCAATGAAATTCCTTGCCTTTTTCTTTCGTAAAGGTTATAAAGGTATTTACATCATCCTGAACAACTATTTTTAAGTTGTTGTTAAATCTCTTTGGCACAAAGAAGAACTTTCCGGAATTCAACATTGCAGCAATTTGTGTGTCGGTATATCTTTCTGTTACATCAACTGCATCCTCATAAGCGCTATAAGCTAAATCTTGATTTACATTAGCTGCAGCTGTAGCTCCGGTTACCCATGCAACAGCTGTTACCTTATCAATCACCGTGCCGTCTGCAAGCACAACCCCGTTTTCAACAGATATAACACCTTCATAGTCAGCAACACTATATTCAGGCATTACGACTTGAATTTTTTTACCTTCGGTTTCAATCATTCTTTTTACAAATGCTGAAGCTGCACCTTTTATAGTTATATCTTCAACCGGCAATCCCATAACGTTAAATTCCTGTACTTCGCAAGCTTGAAAATAATTTGTATAATCTTCACTTGTCGGAGCTGTGTCAGTTCCTCCGGCCAATATAATCCCGGCATTGGCTGTCAAGGCACCTTCCCCGCTAAAAATTACATAGTCATTGTCTTCCAAATCTTCTATTGTTTTAGCTTGCTGCTCATCTACCTCTATTCCGTCAAGATAAGTAGTAACAATAAAACCATCCGCTATGTCCGGATTTTCAACGACCTTTACAGTTATTGAATTTCCCCTTTTACCTTCAAAACGTGCTGTAATTGTAAATGTGCCGACTGTTTTACTTGCCTTTAATCCTGAACTTATTCTATATAACAATAAATATTTAGCTCTCTTAAGGACTTCTTTTACCATTATTAATTTTGGATCGAGAATATCATATCCTAAGACTGCTTTAAAATCTGTGTTATAGTCAACCATTACAAACTCTTTAACCAAGCCCCAATCTAATGGAAGCGGCATAGTTGCAACTCCACGGTCTGAAGCTGTTATGTTTTCTTGACTCTCTGAAGTAAAATTTATATACGCTCCCGGGATAACTTTATTTTGTGTTACCCAATAACCTCCTGCCATTATTTACTCACCTTCCTTCCTTTTTCTTTTTTTAAAATATTAACACATTCGTTTATTGTATATCCCTTATCATCATCAAGTATTACGCTTAGCATGTCTTTGTCAACTCCGGAAAAATATTCGCTTTTTAATAATTGTGGTTTCTTGAATTTATTTTCAACCTTTTCACTATCAGTCTTTGACATTTACATCCACCTCCAGTGGTCCGAATTTATTTATATCTTTTGATTTTAGTGTTTTTATTCTTACATCAAACATGAAATGCAAAATATCATCCTCAATTCTGCTTTCCATGTTGTATGCTTTTATCGTTTTATTATCGTAACTCATTATTTCAAGCAACTCCGTAAGTTGGGCAGCGACTTCATGTAGCTCCTGTTTAGGTTCATCCTTGTTATTTTCATCCGGAAAATATTTAACTGAAATACTAAACCGCTTCCTGGATGCACGCCCGATGAGGGGAGTGTGAGTGTGATTAATTTCAGAAATATAAAAAGACGGAGTACTAAAGTCTTGCTTCACATTTTCTTTATATATATCTGCTTCCGGAAAAGTTTCAGAAATCGAGTTTGATATTATACTTATTACATCATTTGCATTCATGTTATCACTCCGCATTTAGTCCCAATGAATTAAACCAAGCCCTAAATTGCTGCTCAAACCTGGCCGGTAATTTATCCTCAACGTTTTTGATTGCAATTGTAGCCATGTAATGACCTTCAACCCATGCTTTTTTAAGCTTTTTACCTATGGCCGGTACGTATCTTCCAGGTTCCTGCCTGTGCCCATACTCAACATAGGAAGCATAATCAAGGGGATTATATATAGTAATTTCAAGATTGTCTCCTTTCTTTACAACGCTCTTAATTGAAGCATTCTTCCACGAAACATTCTCTCTGTCTTCAGTAACTCTGAGCTTACCTTTATTTTTACCACTCTTTAACACCCTTGATTGAATAATGTAGTTACTATCTCCAAGCTGCCACATGTTACGAAGATACCCAGTATCTACCGGAGTATTTTCTTTTGTCTGAGCCAATACTCTTAACCCTTCCTGCAGCAGAAAATTAGATATAAAACTGTTAAATTCTTTTTCCATCTTAACGAATTTATCTCTAAGCTCTATAAATTCATGAAAATCAAAACTCACTATGCCCACTCCTTCAGACTAAGCGGTACCTCCTGATGAAAATCATAGATAACCGGTTCGCCGGCAATAAATCTATGAGATTTTTCATAACTTCTTATTTGAATATGATCTCCGGCTTTAATATCTATTAAATCACTTATAAACATTGTGTAAACCATGTTTAAAGTATTTACTTCTCCGGATTGAGCTGCTTCATCAGCACCCTCAATATTAATACGACAAGGTATTCCGGATATCTCCGGAATGCTTTTTAACTTTTGAACAGTACTGCCATCATTGTTTTTTTCTTTCACATATCTAAATATAGATGCACTATCTTTATACATTTTATTGTCATTATAATTTCTGACAGCCGTAGCTTTCATACTCATCATTTTTTTAACCTCCGGAACTTCAAGAGATCGGAATAATAATCAGTTATAATACTGTCTATATGTTTACTTGCAGTCTCAAAGTCATAACTAATTTTACCCATAGTTACAGCCTTGATTTTATCTTCAATCAGTACATCCGGGCTTTCATAATTAAAGAGCTCCACAACCATGTTAGCATATGTGAAATTCAATTCCTCCGGTAGAAGAGAAGATAGGGGAATATTACATATATTATGTATCTTTTGCCCTATCTCCTCAATTGCCATTTCTATATCAGGAGTTATTTCATTAAGATTTAGCTTCTTTAGAACTATTTCCTGAATTGTCATCTACATCACCAACCTCTGACTCCTTTGGTTCCTTTAGTTCTTTCGGAGCTTCCGGCTTTTTTGGTTCTTTCGGTTCTTTCGGAGCTTCCGGCTCTTTTGGTTCCTTCGGCTCTTTCGGAGTTTCCGGTTCTTTCTGAGCTTTCGGCTTTTTTGGTTCTTTCGGTTCTTTCGGAGCTTCCGGCTCCTTCGGTTCGATTGGTATCACTGAATAACCTTTTTTTCTGAACCAATCAATATTCTTACCGTCTTTGGAAATTCCTTCACCATTAATAAAATTTACTCCCGCAGATTCTCCATTGTAATTTTCATTCGGTGATTTTATTTTATAATCCATATTTTAATCCTCCTCTAAGCCTTTACTTCAACTTCGATCGTAGCCGTCACTGCAGCAGTATTAGCAAAAGGCAAAGGTAAATCCCCAAGAGTAGCTGTAAAAGTATATTTTGCCGCTGCAAGTTTACTATAGGTATCTGTATCAACCCAAGCTGTTACAGGGACAGTTGCTTTTGAACCGTTCGCAAAGGTAGCAGTTACATAATCAGGCAAAATCGCTTTAATTGCATCTGCATCAGCAAAAACCGGCTCAGCAACCGTTCCACCATCTAAATCAGCAATTGTATCAAACTTTGTAATTTCAATTTTCATCAATGTAATAAGCGCAGTTTCAATTGCTGCCACTAATACTGCCTTTGTCATTCCGGTTGGATCAATCCCTGCGTACGGTGCAAAGATTCTTAATTGTTCAACAGGCAACATGTCCCAAGGTGAAAGAGTATCACTTCCGGGGATAACAGTGTAATGTTTATCTGTAAACCATGCGATTGTATTTGTATCTGCATCAGGAACTGCAGCAACACCATTTATGAAATCAACGCCATAATCACAAGTATGATGTTCGTTTAGTGAATATATTCTTGCCATAACTTTTTCACCCTTTCTATTGAACCCTTATATTTTTTAATATGCCAGCTGCCCGTGTTGCTTTCAAAGCTGCAGCTGCAACCATTTCAACCTCACCATCTTTTACAGCTCCTGGGGCATTCATATCAGGCAAATATTGTGATACCAATTTATCGCCTTCAGGTGATGCAGCATGAGTTCCATCAAGACCTATTCTTATTGCCATAATAAAGGTAGTATTATCTACCGGGTCAATCCCAATAATAGGATTTGATGTACCAGGCTTATCTCCAACTGGTGTAATTTTTATACCTGCATATTTTGTGACCGGTTTTCCAAAGGCATCTACATCTGAAGTTGAAAAATAACCGCTTCGTCTTGCAATACCATTTATGATTGCTTCCAGCTTTCTGTTTACCAGTAGTAATGTAGGTGTACCATCTAAACGTGAAAGCATATTGTCAAGTTGATCCATAAAAGCAACTCCGTTTGCAGTAATGTTTGCAGAGGTTGATAAATCTATTGCATTAGCAGGAATTACTTCAGTAGAGCTTCCCACAACTGCTTTTTCTATTCCGTCAAATGCGTTTGCATCAACTGCGGAATCACCATTTACAAATGTATCAGCAAATAATGCTTTTGTTGCATTAATTTTTTGCATCAGCTGAAATGTTATTTGATCAGTTACCCCTCTGACATACTTTTGAATAACTCTGTCAACCTGAAATTTACCACCGAAAACTTTTAAATTTGTCGTAAATTGTGTTGTTTTTGCTTCCTGTGCATTATATTCCGTATTAATTGCCCTGAAGCCTGCTGTTGGCAATGTAGTAACTCTGTTATATACATATGCCAATTCATTGCCCTGTGGTTTTACCACATTATCGAAAATCATTGCTTCTAAGATTGGATCCTTTCTAAATTCATCAATGATAAATTGAGTAAGTTTATCCTGTGTAAGATTTTTTGCTTCCGCAAGTGTTATAGCCATTATATTATCTCCCTTTCTTTTTTCTTTTATTTTTTACTGTACAAATCCCATTGCTTGAGCAACTGCGTCATTTATTGTTGTAGGCTCATTGCTGGCTTTGCCATCTTTTGGGGTGTATGTATAGGTTGAATTAGTTTCATTCTTAGTTTCGGCGGAATTAAAAAGAAAATCTTTTTCTTTTTTGATAGATTCAATCTGCTCAGTCAACCCCTCGATTTTTCCATCCTTGAGCTGAAGTTTTTCTCTATCTAATAACGTCTTAACTAATCCTGAATCTTTTGCGTTTATTCCGGTCAGCGCTAAATCAAGCGCATTTTCAAATTGTGTGTTCTGCAGCTTTTTCTTTAATGCTTCTGTTTCATCATTATATTTAGTCTGCAAAGCATCAAGCTCTTCTTTAAGCTTAGTACCGTCAATTTTCTTAAGCTCCTCAATATCCTTATTCCTTGTTTTGAGCTGCTCTTCTAACTCGGATATCTTAGTATCCTTTAAATCCACATCTTTCTTTTCAACAAATTCCTCCATTACCTTTTTTTCAATTTCTTCTGTTATTTCTACGCCATTTACTTTCAGCGCATCTAAAAGTTTTGCCATTATTATTCCTCTCTTTCTATTTTTTTGTATTATAAAAGACACTGTATAAGTGCCTTATATGCATATTATTTATTTTTCTTTTTCAGTTCTCTAATTGTGCTATTATAAGTTCTTTTTAGAGTCTTCCAATCATCATTATTGTTATATTTAATATTCTGAAACGCTTCGAAATTTTTAGGAGCATTTTTACCCAGAACATTTTTGTACTTCTCGTATTGTTTATTATCAGCAGATTTATTTTTAATCATCCGTTGAACCTGCAGCTCATGAACGTTACCTTTGACATGTTTTTCATACCATTTATCATATGTCATATTTCTATCGACCTTATAAGTCTTTCCGTCAGATCCTCTTGCAACCCTTGTGCCTTCTAAATCAGGAATATATGGTATGTCTGTTGATCTGCAGTGTGGATGCATTGGATGACAGTTTACCCCTGGTTTTCTGTCTTTTTCTTCAAATACCTTTCCATCCAAGCTTCGACATATCTCACTGGTCCTTAGATCTAAGGTAGCAAGGAACTGATATTGTTTAACTCCATATTCCTGATATGCCTTATGTGTGGCTTCACCTGCAATGAAGTTTGTTTCAGTCCTTACAAGCCTAATAGCATTTTTATATGCAGTATCAGTTACCTTTTGCAGTTCTGCAGCCATTTCCTGATTTGACTTGCCTTGGATTATTCCGGCAGTCAGTACATTTTCAAGCTTCCCGGAAAAACTATCAACATTAGCCCATATTTTTTCAGAATAATTTTTTCCGCTCCAAGGGTATTCTAAAAGACTTTTGAGTGTATTTTTTGAAATCATGTTGAAGCTTAAACCAAATCCTTGGAACTGTTGAATATCATATATTGTCCTGAAATATGATTCGTTAAAAATATCATCGTAAGTCATTTGAGTATTCAAACTATATTGATGATATAATTCATTTGCTTCATACTCTATGTTTGTTTTTAGCTCTTCAAGCCGTTGAATTCTTGCCCTTGTCGAAAGTGCTTTTAAACGATTATTAAATCTCTGACTGTATTCTGCATCTTTAGATTTTTCAATATAGAAATCTAAATTTTTTTGAAACTCTTTTCTTTCATTTTGTGTTAAGTATTTTACCGCTTCATCATAACTCAAGCCATTTTCACCGGCATATTTAAAATATAAATTTGCAATCCTATTTTCAATACTTTTATATACCCGGTCAAATTGATTCTTCATATTTTTTTCAAGTCTTAAAGCTTTCCGCTCGGCAGATATAAGCCTCTGTTCAGCACGCTGCTCCCAGTATAGTTTATTTGCCTTCAGCTGTGCATCATTCATCTTCATCAGCTCCAGATCCAAAACTTTCATCATAATCAGAATCTAATGATTCTTTTTTTTCAACTTCAATTTGTTTTAACTCCTCATCTAAGTTTTCTGTATATGGATGATTCTTTGTCTTGGTTTTTTCGGAAATTGTCTGTCCTGATTTAGAAAGTATTTCAACAACTTCTTTATCGTTTGTAACCATATTTTTATAGTATGTAATACTTATATCCTGGTCCGTGTTCTTGCCAAGATGATCAAGTATTGCTCTTATAAGGACTTTTATGCTGCAGTCAAATTCTATTCTCGTTTTTGATGCCTTGAGTTCAAGCAAGCTGTACAAAAACTTTAAGGCAACTCCGGAACTGTCTCCAAAGCTTTCTTTATCAGGATTAATCCCCATGCCAAATAAAAATATCAATTTTTTCAATGATTCTAAAAGCGTATCTCTTGCCTCAACGGGTATTTCTGCTTTTATAGTCTTTACATCACCATTATCATCTGTTTTAACAGCTTTGTAATCCTTTAAGTCCTCCATGAATTCCTGAAGCTCTTCACCGCCATAACCTTTTAAAACAAATATTATTTCCTGAACATCCTCTATATCATTAGCAAAACCATTAATTACTTTATCAAATTGATCAATTTGATCTTTGTTCATATACAAATCATATTCTTTTATAGAATTATTATTAAAATATATAAATGGGACCTTTCCATATTTATGCTTGAAGTGATTAGTTTCTTTTTTGCCATTTTGACCTACGATATTATAATCTTCAAACTGCTCACCTTTTTTAATAAAATAGTAGCATTCTTTATTGTCCCAAAATTCATATACATTAATTTCTTTATCGTCTTCATCATATGAAATATATTTTCTTGCGATTCCAACTAATCTATGTTTTAAGTCGTCAGAATAAATAGGAATTATTTGTCCTGTAGGTACAATACCATACTGAAATTTTTGAAACTCATCTTCCCAGTAGTGGAGCCATGTTATTCCTGCATTACCGGCTTTAATAACCAAATCATTAAGGGTTTTGCCCCATTCATCACCTAAGACCTTAGTTATTTCCTTATTTGTGTCAGCATCACCTACATCAATAGTCGGCTCATGACCGAACATATATCCTGATTTTTGATCAAGAAGTAAACCGTGCCAATTATAACTATCCCTATTATCGGCAACTCTAAGCGGACTATCGTCTCTCATTTTAAGAGGCAAGTTCTTTATATCGTTTCTATTTTTATAATACCTTTCACCGATCTTGCTTTTATTCAAGAAGTCAGTCCATTCCTTTGAATTCTCAATCCTTAAAATCTTCTTTTTAAATAGTTCTATATTAATAATAATCACCTACTTATTCTTAAGTATCGATAAACTGCTACCAACCTTCACATCACCAACAAGAATCTCAGCAACACCGGTTAATGCGTCTGCATTATCATCAAATTCGTTATTACCGGCAGCCTGAAAGTGTATAATATGTTCATAAAATTCCGGCCATCTTTCTTTCCAGTCTTCAGGCATTAAAACATCTTCCATTACATTACTTGCATTTGTAAGTATTCTTGACATTTTATTTTTACTCTGATGAAACCACTTAACCTTGCATTTAAAGTTCTTGAACTTTTCTTTCAAGATTCTGATAACATTCCTTGCAAATCCACGACCGCCATTATTTGACTCAATGGCCGCACCCCTTACGCTATATAAGTTTAACCGTCTTGCTGTTTCCGGCTCCGTTTTTTCCATTGGATCCTGCGTATAATATATATCAAGTACATATGCTTGATTTGCAAATACTCCAAAGGATATAGAACAAAGGTAGTCTTTTCCTGTATCAGCTGTATCTGTATAATTGCATATCTTTTCAAACTCCGGAGCGTATTTATATGTCTTGAATTTTTTATAAAGAGCTCCCTGTAAATCAATTGGCTTTTGATGATAGTTAGCTTGAAATATATTGTCAGGCATTATGTTTTTAAGACTAAGATATTCCTCTTTGCTTAGAATACTCTCACAAAGCATATTTCCGTTTTCATCACATGCCTCATGGCAAACAACCATCCAGTCCTTACTTTCTTTTTCATCAGCAAGTATCATTCCGCATAAATCCTTACTTGCCCATCTTGTCATGTTAATAATTTGAATAGCTCCGGTTTCAGCCCTTGACCTAAACGTTCCTGTGTACCACTTCCATATCTTTTTCAGTGCAAATTCATTATTTGCAACCGCTTCGTCTTTTATAGGATCATCAACTATCGTTATGCTGCCGCCACGACCTGTTATAGCTCCACCAACACCGGCACCCTTGTACGAAAAGAACTTGCCTTCAAGTGCCCATTTTTCAAAGCTTGCATTTCCTTGTTTGATTTTAACGTTTGGAAAAATATCATTAAATACTATTTTAATACTATTTATTTCTTCATCCGGCACATTTTCATACTCTGTTATAAGTTCCTCTATAGTTTCATCAAGTACGCTTTCTTCAGCAATACCATCTCTTGTAAAACGAGAGAAGTCCGATGCAACATCATCTCCATAAGAAGTAGTTATTACCTTTTCGTTTTCATTCTGGCCAAAACACCATTGACAAAACAGTACGAGCGTTCTTGATTTTCCGTACCTCGGAGGCATGTTTATTATTAACTTTCTGCATATTCTGCCATCAGGAAGTAAAAGCTTTCTTCTGTATAACTTTTCAAGTAAATCACAATAATCTTTTAGAAAAACTCTTCCTTCATAATAAAAATCGGGATTAGTAACTTTACAATACTCCCAAAAATTAGATTTTGCTTTTTCTATTTTTTTGTTTATAAATTCCTTAATTTTATAGCTGCTTTTTTTACCCGCTAATTCTTTTAAAATGCTATCCATAGAAAAAGCTCCTTTAGTTAATATCCTCACCACCGTTTAACAGTGTTTAAACCCCGTTTAAAAAGTCCCATTAAGTTGTATTTGAGGGATAATTCGGTTTAAATAAAAAAGCCTAAAAAATTCAATTCTACGGGCTTTTTATTTTTGTTCTTCTAATTCAATTTTGCTAAATGTTTGTTGTGCTATTTCAATCAGCTTTTCATATACATCGGGATGTTCGCTTTCAAGCTCATAAAACACCTTTTCTTTAAACTCATCAAAAGCTTTTTTCTTCTTATCTTCAATTTCAGACTTATACTTTACAAACTGAATTTTTAATTTTTCCGCAGCTACAGCTCCACGCTGCAGCTTGGCAACAGAATTTATTATGTCAATTATATTTTCATCCCGGAGCTCATTCGTATCCGCTTCAACCAACCTTTCAACAACCATCTCAATTGCTATTTTGTTAGCTGCATTCACAACATCGGTGTCAGGTCTGTCGCTTGTAGCATCCAATACTGCTTTAACCTGCTCTCGGACCTTTTTAGATCGTTCTAAAGTATCTTTGAAATTTTTAGCGTATCTATGTACTCCTGCAACGGATGTTCCCGGCATTTCACCATCTTTGACTTCTTCCATATTGTTAATCCAAGATGCAATAGAAGAGTAGGGGATACCTTTCTTTATTTTTACATCAATTGCTTCCTGAAGGTCTTTCGGATAAAAATTGAATGTATGCTTAGGTCCTCTTTTGCCCATCAGCGAACACCTTCCAAATAATCTATTCCCTTAGCAGTTATTTTGCATAAAAACCGCTTAAGTCCATATTGCTCATTTTTTACTATCTCAACATCTATAAACTTATTATCCTGAAGATAAAATAAATCCTTCTTTGTCACATTGATATCTACATTGAATCCGGCTTCATTTACCAGATGATTTATAACATTTTCACCAAGAGCTTCAGGGGAATTAAATTCAAGTATCTTTAAAATCTGGTCCCTGCGTTCTTTGTTTATTAAATCTCTCATACAGATTCCTCCTAACTCAATATCACAATTCCTATATCCACTACACATCCATCCACGATATCCTGACCACAAGCAGTAATACGAATAATATCATCGTTATTATCTATTTCATCTCTCTTGTCCCATTCGATGTAATTCTTATCAACAAGATAATGAAGAACTGAACGCAATTTTGAAAGAGGCATTCCTTCAGCAGGACTAAAGGCTTTTTTTATCACACCTATTTTCACATTGTCACCTTGATACTTATGAAGTTCTTTTAATACCTCACCCCTGAAAATCTGCAATTGTTTGACATCAACCAATTAGCCCACCCCTTTACTTAACTGCCCAAAGATTTTATTCATCCCGGCTGATATGTTATCTAATTTTTTATTTATATCCCTCGTCTGACTCGAAAAATCTTCTTGTTTTGTATAATTTTTCGCTACATTTTCTTTGAAATCATAGAATTCCTTTTCAAGCTTGCTTTGATCATCGGCAAGCTTTGTCATTTGCTTATCATTTTTATCCGAAAGTGAATCTATTTTGTCACCAATACTTTTTGACAACTGAGCTTGACTTTCTTCAAATTTAACCAATGTCCTTTTTAAAAAAAATAAAACCACACCAAGCAGAAACCCAGCTCCGGCCAACAGTGGCTGCCAATACACTAATACCTTATCAGTTTCATTCATAATTCCTCCCCAATTTAGAAAAACCTTTCCCGACTAAGCACCATAACATCTATTTCATGCTGTCGTTTTAATTGTGCCTTCTCAGTTTCCGTTGTGCTGTCCCGGTATGCTTTCTTTTGTTTTTTTCGCCTTTTTATACTTATTTCTTTCCTTTGAGCCTTTACTTGGGAAAGAGTGGAGCAGGGGAGGGAGTTTATATATTTGCTTATTGTCTTGCGACTGAGTTTCAACTCTTCCGCTATTTCATTTATTTTTTTGCCCTCACTATACAGATTAAGTGCTCTTTCATTCCAAAACTCCACCGTCCTCCGCTCCTTCCATTTCCCAATTTCTCATAAGAGGTTACATTTTTGTCCCTTAAAAAGGGGCATAGAAAGGTATTATTCCAATCTTTTAATGAAAATTTGTTTGAAAAGTTGATTACAGTAAACGGCAATGCTTGCAATTAATACTCCATATATAACTCCGTTTACAACAGTCTTGCTTGTCATGCCATAATCTAACACTATTGCACTATATATAACCGTTAGAATTATGGCCGCCACAAGAACGAAAATTGGTATACTCCAATTCGGTACCTTTTCTGTCCTTTTTACAAATTCCGCTATGCAGTATACGACCACTGTAATAATCAAAAGCTCAGCCGGAATTAAATTCAAAATATCTAATTCACCAACCGGACTGGCAGCTGCATAAGCGGGAAAGCATAAAGTAAGAATCAATATAATGACAAGTACTAATGCTAAAATTCCTTTAATTTTCTTATCTCTGTTCATTTAAACCCTCCACCTTTAGTAAAATATTAGTAAGCTTTGTCAAAGCCTACCAATATTTTACTATTAAATTAGGTAAATTTAAACAGTTTGAGACTGTTGGTAAAGTATTTTGACAAAGCGTTTTGAACTATTCGAATATAGAAACTTGTCCCTCAATACCAAGGTTTTTTACAACTTGACGTACACGCTCATCCGTCAAGTTGTATTTAATTGCTAATTCCCGGATATTGTATCTGTTGTATTCCTTCTTAATACGATTATCCCTTGCATTTTTTATAACTTCATCAAACATATTGATATATATTCTGCTGCCACCATATTCCTTCACAAATTCAAGATATTTTTCAACACCTAAAATTTCAAGCAGTTTCTTGTTTTTTTCATCCAGTTCTAACTCATCTGTATTTATCTCCTTTGTCCATTCTTCCATATATATCAATCCTTTCTATCAACTATGCTCTTCATCTTCAGACTGAGATATTCTTTTTTTGCTTCTTCAAAAACAAAATCATTATAGCAATTTCTAAATGCATTTAGCATTTCATTTGAAACAGCACCTCTTGCGTTTGCCTTTTTAAGATGTGCCACTAAATTACAATACAATCTTTTACGTCTGTTTACTAACATTTTCTTTAGTTCTAAATCACTATTTGTATTTGACATCATTAGAACCCTTCTGTTTTATTAGCCACTTAAGCGTTTCGATTAAACTGGAAGCTTGTTTCTTACTCAACCAATTTATTGCATTTACATTGAATTTTTTTAATATATGACTATTCAATTGTTCTGAATTCCATCCTGCTGTAAATGCCAGATTGTAAATCATGCTCATCTGCCCCGGACTTATCTTTCCAGGCACATATTCACTCACATAACTATTTTTATTATTTATCCTATCTAATACCTTTGCTGCTTCTACATAGGACATTGCTGTCATTCTTCCTTTCCCGGAAATTGATTCAATAACAGCATATAAATCTTCTTTACTTAATCCTTTTGCACTTGCAGCTCCCCAAAGAGCCTTTTTCTGTACATCCGTTATCATGTTTACTTTAACTTTAGCTGTACTCATAATATACCTCCTTGCTGGGAGGAGAAAAGGGAAGCACCCTAATCTCCATAATTAAATCCAATACTCAAAGTTTCTTCAACCGAGATAGATTTTTTTAATCTATCAATATCAATATCATTAAGGTTGAAAAACCTCTCAACTAATTCATAATTTTTCTGTTCTCTGATTGCATCCAACTCCTCTTCCAAGTCAGATTTAGCCCCTAAACTTTCTAATAATTCCTTGTCCTTGAAATAATCACCTTTAAGTTTTTTCAGAGCCATTTTTATTTGTTTGTCATCTAAATATAAATCCTTTAAAATCTTTGTAATATCATGCTGTTTAAACTCACCACTATAAAGTACTACTAAAGCCTTCTTAAATTTATCTTCAACAGTTATTTTAACTTTTTCCTCTTTTGTAACTTTACCAGTAATGACCTCTCCGACAACTCTTGTCAGTTCAGGAAGATTGTCCACTTCAAATTTTTCCTTATATGCAACTGCACAGCTGCCTTCAGTACCGAAGTACTCAATATACTTTAGATTTTTATTTTCCATCTCTTGCAGAGCCTCAGCCTGAAGTTCCGCTTTTATAGAATCAAGTTCCTTTTTATCAGATTTTATTCTTCTGTCAATTTTAATTGCTTTACTTACTTTTTGTTCTATGTTAATCATTTTTAACCTCCTGATTTCTTATATGATTTTCCCATGGAGTTACTATCATTTGTTGATTTTCTGAGTCAAACGTTAAATTATGAAATGTTTTACATCCCGGACACCTTCCATGTCCTGCTTCAGGTATGTCCCAATCTTCCTGTGCAATTGATTTGCAAGCCCAGAATTCACGTCCACACACTGGACATTTGCAATAATATCTCTTTCTGGTATCTTCAGTCATAATTTATCCCTTGAACAATTCTTTGTTGCACTCTTTACATAAAAACTTTCCTTTAAAAGTACGAACGTCATTCACGTTGCCACAGAATATACAAGTTCCTTGAATTCTTTTAATTACAATATCCCCGTTATCTTTAGTCTGAATATCAATTTTTTCCTTGCCTTGAATACCCAACTGCATCCTCATATTACTCGGTATTGTAACGCTACCGCTCTTACTGATTTTTCTTTCCATTACCTTATTTCCTCCCTATTATTTAGTTCATATAACCGCTCTAAAACTTCCGTTAGTCTTGTCAGCTCTTCATTTTCAGCGCCACAGCTACAATATATTTTTGCTTCATCGCTATATCTGTGACGAAATTTTTTTAAATGAGCTTTAGCAGCTTTGCGAGTTAAAAATTCTCCAGAATATCTTAATTCATTAGCAAAATATAAAACTTCACAATCAACACCATGTACATCGCAAAAAGTAATAATATCGTCTAAATCCATGCATTCAGCCAATCTTTTATTGATAAATTCATCAAATTCATAAATGTTAATTAAGAAATGCCTTATTTGATCTAATTTCTCTTCATCAAATACGGTTGTACCATCCACCTCTTCATCAAATTCATCAAAAGATATTTTCTTAAAATCTTCTATGCCTTCCACGCACTGAATTACTTCAATGTCCTGTATTCTAAATATCAACGGCTTCCGAGTTGCTAAATTATCTTGAGTCTTAAGTTCCTTACCTAATTCGATTAAGTAATCTAAATCTTCTTTATTACCTTTAAAAATATCACTTATCAATAACATCTCTTCCTCCTTAATAAATTTTTATAATTCTCAATATTGTTAGCTATTACTTTTAAACCCGGCTAATTTATACTTTCCGTTTTGTGTAACCACCATAAACTTTTTCCCGCAAAGGCAGCTAACTACTTGATTTCTATTATTTTTTGTAATATGTAACTCTGTTCTGCAATGCAGGCAATATACAACTTCATATTTACGCATTTTTAGCAAACCTCCTGATTTTTCCGCTTTTTCTGTTTATAAACTCTATATATTCAGAAGTATTACGTAATACCAGCCAGTTCTCATGAGACAATTTCTTTTTTGCAAGAAACTTTTTTTGTTTTAAAGTAGGATTTTTTCCCTTCATGTTATGCCTCCTTTACAACAAGCATGCTCCAGGGATATGTTACAAGATATCTGTAATCCATTTCTATTGTTGCGGTCCTATTTTTATAATCAATGCTGAGCAGTCTACCTGACACACCATTTGCTGTTACAATTATATTTTCCATTATTTCTTCTCCTTTACGTTTAACACCCGTTAAATTCCTATTTACAATAAATTAAATCCATGTTAAAATCTAAATTGAATTAGATTATAGTCTCCATTTGCCGATGGAGAACAGAGAAGTGGGCTTTAATAAAAGTCCATTTTCTCATTTAACTTCAATTCCCATAGCCTCAGTCATGGCCTTCAATCCTTCAGCGCTTACATTTCCGTTTACTGCAGCATTATTATACAAATCAACAGCACCACGTAAACCCCAATTACTTTGACGAGACAACCTATATAAATAATTCTTAGCCTCATCTTCAAGCCCTTCAAAAATTAAATCAATATCGCCTTTTTTAATTTGTTTGGTATCAACCGGACATCTCATCGAGGATCTGCTATATAATCTTGCATTCTTCTTATCCTGCTGTCCAGCAATTCTTTCATATATATCTTCATTACCAACCAAGGCAATCGCAATTTTAGTATCATCATACAAACACTTCACATATTCAAGGGTTCCATCCTTAAGTAACTGAGCTTCATCTATGATAAGTAGTTTGTTTGTGCTTTTTAATCTTTCAACAAGTCTTTCATATATATCATCTTCTGTTCCTATGGTGCTCATCTTTAAACTTTTACAAAGTTTCTTCAAAAAACCTTTGGTTTTAGAAGTGCCTGGATTTAAATTAATCTTAATCACGTCCGGATTATTCATTTCATAATTTTCTGCCGTAATAGTTTTTCCAACTCCGGCATCACCATAAACAATACACATCATATGCTGCATGTGACAGTATCCAAGAGTGCTAAGTATTTTTTTAGAAATATTAGTCTGAGTAAAACCAATTTTTTTTATTGACTTTGTGCTCTCTGTCATGCTTATAAAACTTCTAATTTTATCAATTACTTCACCTTCGCTGTTCGGATATTTACCGTTTAAAATCTGGCTAAGAGCGGCGCCACTAATGTCTATTTTTCTTGCTATAGAACTCTGACTTTCACCGGTTTCGTCCATATAATTTCTTAAATCCTTAATCAATTTTTCCATAAATAACCTCCATTACTTTTTATTTTTTAAATTTTCATACATACTCTCTATGCTTACAATATTCTTTACATCCTTTATATCTTCAGCTCCGACTGCAATGTTACAAGTATTCGAATTTTTCTCTTCTTGTCTCTTTACAAAAAGCTCAATAATTGGATTAGGTTCAATAGCATTTTCCAAATTCTCTTCAATTTCCTCCATCATCATTTCTTTAATACTCGGAGGGTCCTTAAGTGTTATGCTATCCTTATACTCCTTCACAAGCTTGTTCACCTTTTTGTTATACTTTGCATTTTGCTCAAGAGCAGCTCTCGTTGCCTCATCCCTGCTGCCAAATTTACCAACTAACTTTTCAGGCACATTTTCAAACATCATCACACCATCCATACTATATACATCTACTTTGGACAAATCATTTGCATCATACTTTGCATACACTGTTTGTCCATTTTTTAAAACCATTTCAGGTACAAAGTAGCTGAAACTTCCATATCCGGTTGAAAAAGTAACACCATTTTCTCTGATTCTTAAAGCTCTTGTCCTTCTTTTAGCAACTCTATTTAATTGTTCTTCAGTCAACTTCCTTACACTTTCAAGGTTTTCACTATATACATCAAACGGACATTTCTTATTCATACCGCTGCCTCGATGACTCTGAAACGGAACGTAACCTTCAATAAATTTATTTAAAAAAGCTTTTACTTCATCAACATCTTCCATGGTACCTAAGTATTTAATATCATCTTTAGCATTGTCTGGTCTTTCCTGTGTATTGCCACCGATGTAACTGTCAAAAAGCTTAGAAAACCAGTTCTTTACATTTAAAAATGCTCTTTCAATCGGTTTTTCTTGCCCGCGTTTTGGTTTGCAAACTATAGGTACAATGCCCAACTCTTCGAATATACTTGTCACTCTTTCGCCATCCGGCACATCCTTGCTTTTACGATATCCTAACGTTCCCGTTATATCTTTTGTTAGATACTCACGACCATTGTCCATCATGACAGCATTTGGAATACCTCTTGTTTTCCATCCTGATTTTAAAATGTCTAATTCGATATCAGCATTAATATTTTCAGTGACATCCCAACACATTGGCATTCTGCCTCGTGCATCTATGTAGAGTGATAGATATAACCTTATAACCCGACCTTCAGCATTACACATAAAGTCTAAAGTGTGATTGTCCGCAACCCAAATATCATTACTTTTTAAATGCGTATAATCTCTTTCAAGGTACGGCCTGTAATTTCTGTTATAACCCTCTTCACTGCCTCTATATCTCTCTAATAGTACTGCAGGTATATCAGTTTCTATATGCCTTGCAAAAGTCTTCATGCTGGGTATCTCTATTTTATTTTTCTTAGCCCATACATTTGTCCACTTATAGCAGTAAGCAATATTAAACTCTCTTTTATCTAAATAATATGTACAAAAAACTTTCCATGCCTCTTCCGGTATACTGTTCTTTCCTTTGTTTGATTTTCCACGCTTATCAATTAAGGCAATGTCCCCCTTATTTTGATATTGATGATATTTGCGAATTAATGTCTTATGACTCAGTTGCATTTCCGGATTCTTAACATTCCACATATCAATAAATTCTTGACTTCTTGCCACTGCATCATGAATCATATAACCGTTTTCATCTTTTCTTCCTTTATTGGCAAAACGGTAATCATTCCATGATTCTAAAATACCTCTCCAACGTACAATTTCTCTCTGTTCCTCATCAGAATAATTATCATCATCGCAAAGCTCGACAAGCTCCTCGATAGTTTTATCCCTCATGAGTTCCGCTCTTTCCAGTTCCCAATATTTGGTCTGTGCCTTTTTAGGTAGATCCATAAGGTCAATAAGATACTGCTTACCTTCCTTAGTGCCTCCTTGATTGTCTGTATCTATTTTAATTGCTGCTAATGTTCCTCTTTGTACCCTTTTGATCATTATAAAATAATCTTCATTGCTTAAATCTGCCGCTTCCTTAACACTAAGGAAAATACTCATATATCTCACCTGCCTTGTTAATTAAATCTTTTTAATCCAAGTACTTCATATATTTTATCTGCATATTTTATTCCCGGTCTTCTACCGGCAAGAACATCAGCCAAGAATCTTTCATTCATGCCGACCTTCTCAGCCAACTCTCTTTGTGTCATATTTAAATCAATAAGTCTTTTCCTTACTCTTTTTGATTCAATATATACATAGTTTTTGTCTTTGCTTCTTGACATCCTTAACACCTCCTTTATTACATTTATCTTTCGTACCGGATGCAAGCAGGGGCACCCTTGAGGAATTTTTAAAACATATGACAAATTTCTGTATTCAATTATTTAAAGATGTGTTATATTATTGATGTGATTGTACTACTGTTTATTATATTGTAATCCCTAAATAGGTATTTGTCAACTATAAAAATCCCTATTTACGAATATTGTTTAAAGGAGGGTGTATATGAGTATTAATAATGTTATAATTAATGAACTAAAGCAAAAAAAACTTACGCAAAAGCAACTTGCTGAATACATAAAAATACCTGCATCGACAATTAATAACTGGCTTAAATTAGAAAGAAGTATCCCAGCAGAATATATAATCCCTATTTCCGAATTTCTCAACATTACTCCTGAGTATTTATTGACTGGAATTAATTTATTGAATAAAGATAGAAAAAAGATAATAGTAAATGAAAAAAATATAAGTGATATATTTACGATCCTTTCTGATAAGCACAAAGAACGTATATATGAGCGAATAGAAACATATTTAGAATTAGAAGAATATCAATTATATGAAAATAGTAACATTACATATTTAGATGATTATAAGAAAAGACCATTTAAAGATTTTGCTATTACAATGAGTGGTTTAACTGCAGCTGGACAAGCTATTATGTATCCAGACTTATATAGTTTCTCAGATATTGTTGAGGTCCCGCAAGGTATAATAGCTGACTTTGCACTTACGGTCAAAGGTGATAGCATGGAACCACAAATACAAAACGGTTCTATAATATATGTTAAAAAAACTGAATATGTAGAGAATGGAACCATTTCAATAATAGAGCTTGATGGAGCAGTTACTTGTAAGAAATTTTACAAATTCAGTGATAGGATAGAATTGATTTCAATAAATTCACAATACGAACCTATAATAATAAAAGAATCAGATCATATAGATATAAAAATTATCGGCAAAGTTGTTTTTTGATTTTTTTTACACTAAAACGAAGGAGTTTCACACCAGTAAAATAATGTAAAACTCCTTCGTCACTAAATGACCATTTAGCGACATAAATATGGTATCTATTTCCATAATTATGTCCAGCAAAAAATTATTTAAAGAATATTCCGATTAATGTGCATATTGAAATTTCAATTATATTTCTTGTCCAGCATAAAATGTAAAAATGTCCAGCATAAAGGGAAAATTAAAAAATACTTTTAAAGCAATATTTAAATCATTAAAAGCTATTAAACGCTGTATTAAACGTATTTTAAAAACTATTAAACGTTTTAAAAGTATATATTTTAAAAACCTATTTTTTTCAAAAATACCAAATATCCGGACTTTCGGCTCATTTCATCAGACATAAAAAAAGGACAGAACCCAATCCATTAATCCATTGATATTTTCGGGTTTTATCCATGTTATTTCGTATATTTTCGGATTTTAATAAATCTCATTTATAATGTCTTATAACAATTTCGACAAATTACTTTAATAATTTTATCATAATTATCTTTGTTATTCAATAT
>ENA-UOOM01000829-UOOM01000829.1-fermentation-metagenome-genome-assembly--contig:-NODE-829-length-32775-cov-61.544835_pt1 | contig 32775 bp, 22 predicted proteins | sample MGYA00245781_ERZ724031 | MGnify/ENA primary metagenome ERZ724031 (study PRJEB28704, sample SAMN03018317) | fermentation metagenome | biome: anthropogenic terrestrial biome; feature: soil; material... | reverse complement strand
TCCTTGAATTTGTGCATGAAAAAAGCGGCCGCCCGTATGGACGACCGCTCAAAAGAAATTAACCGTTCAGAGAAGCCTTGACTTTAAAAACTGTCCATTCGCGGTGCTGGTCCGGGTCCATCAGGTCGATGATTGAGTAAACAATATTGCCACGGATCAGCCTGCAGGAAGCGGTAATCAGCGGATTATACCTCAAGACAACATTCGCCGCGTCAATCACCTGGACGGACTGGGCAATCCACGCTTCGGTTCCGCCCAAAGGATACCATTTGCACCGCAGATAACGGGGCGGGTCAGTGGGAAGCAGGTTTCCAAGGTCAATCCAGTCGGTCGTTTTGTGAATACCTGTACCGGTGACAACTTTTCTCTGAATGCGGATTATGGTCCGCAGCTCGCTGATATGCATTTTATATCTCATGGCAGACACTCCTAAAACGCGTCTTTGCGGATACCAAAAAGGAGAGTGCGGAGCATGGAAGTCAGTCCTCCAAAATCCGCGTTCTCCCGGTTTTCGTACAGATAGGCCACCGCGTAAAGTTCCGCAATCCGCGCGGTTTCTTTTGAAGCAAGAAGTTCTGCTTCGTCTACACGTGCAATGTCCATACACAGCTTCTCTGCTGTTTCTATAAATCCCGTTATCATGGAATCCTCATCTGTAGAGTCAATATGCAGATAAAGCTTTGCTTCATCCAGTGTAATCAGCATGATGTGTCACCGCCTCTGTTTTGCTTATGAATCAGTTGATTCAGGCACTTGCTCCAGCTTTCAGGATCTGGACAGCTTCCGGCAGCACAAGCTTGCCGTCGACACGTTCCTTCGCCACATAGCCGATCATTCCGTTACCGGCAAAGAGCTCGCGGAGTTCCTGAAAACTTCTGGTTCCTCTGTCACCGATGTTGTAGTAGCTGAAATCACCGAAGGCGATCGCGGCTTTTCCGGCTTCAAGAGCAGGCGCATAAGCGGAAGTACGCACCGGATATCCGCAAAGCCTGTCCGGTTCGCCAGCCTGATAGGACGGCTGCCAGATGTAGGCCTGGTTGTTGTCCTTGAGTTTGCGGATTGCCGCGAGGGTGGAGTCATTCAGAATAAAGCAGGCGTTCTTGCGGTACGGGCGCTTCAAGGCATAAATCAGGGTGAGAATATCATCCGTCGCGAGCTTTGTACCACTTAAGGTTACAGCCGTTACACCGCCGCCCTTGTCCGCAAAGATGCCGGTCGGCTTTCCGGTTCCGCTGCCGTTCAGGAAAGCGTCCTCTTCGGCATTGCCGAACGCTTTGCCGAACTGGTCAATGATGTAGTTCTCCAGATTGAAGGCGTTGTCGTAAAGCAGTTCCTCGGTTACCTTGATGGCCACGTGGAGCTTGTGTGCATCAAGGACGATCTGGTCGAACGTCGCATCTCCGAAAGTCAACGCTTCGCCTTCCTCAATCCATGCCGCCGCGGGTTTTGTGCCCGCAATGTTGATCTTGTGTTCGCCGGACGTAGTGATGGTCGTTGCAAGGCTGCGGAAGATGTTTTCTTCTGTGAGTTTGTCGATAAGGCGGGAGTCCCATTCTTCCGGAACGAGGTAACCGCCGTTCGCGTCAGTGCCTTCCTGCAGAATGTCTGACACCTGGTGGAAGCCGCTGCGCATGGCTGTGAGCATTGCTTTCGCGTAGGCGTCAGATGCTCTGCCGTGTTTCTCCGGCTTATTCTCTGTTCCGGCACCTGGCTTCCCGGTAAGGGGAATATTGACCGGCTGGCTCATCTGTTCTTCGATAGACTTTTGGCGGTTCAGCCTGTCGATTTCCTTTGTGAGGCCGGTGATTTCCTTTTCCATCTTGTCGTAGGCAGCTCCGTCTTCCTCAGAAAGGATGCCGCCGCTGCTGCGGTGGGATTCGAGAAATGCCTTTGCCGTTTCCCACGCCTTGGCTCTCTTATTAATTAATTCCTGTACATTCATGATGTTGTCCTCCTATTAAATGAACTGTTTCATGAGGTCGAGACGCTTTTCGAGGTCTTCGACCGATCTGCCTGTGTTGTAAACTTTTGCCTGCTTTTCGTTATCAGGCGGTTTTTCGGAATGTTCCCTGCAGTAGTCGCAGAGCTTCTTGTTCATGGCTGCCGCAGCTCTGTAACGGGAGAAGAGCATGGATTTCGGCTCAACCTCATCGGATTCCTTTTCTGATGTGGTTCTTTCGTCCGGTTCATCCTCAGCAGGTGTTTCGTCAGGCTCTGTTTCCGGTTTTCTACCATAGAGGGAGCTCCTCTCAATCACACCGTCCGCAAAATGCAGTTCGACCGCTTTCCCGGCATTCATCCAGGTCTCTTCATCCATGAGCTTACTGAGTTTATTCCTCGAAAGGCCGGTCTTTGTCTGGTAAGCGTTGACGATGGAGTTTTTCACCTCGTCCAGCATTTCGATTGCCTTCTGCATTTCGTCAGTGCTGCCCATAGCGACTGTGCTCGGATTGTGGATCATGAGCATCGAGACCGGAGACATCAGAACTTTGTCGCCAGCCATCGCAATGACGCTTGCCGCGGAAGCCGCAAGACCGTCAATCTTAATTGTGACCTTGCCCTTGTAGTCGCGGAGCATGTTGTAAATCTGTGCTGCCGCAAAACAGTCGCCGCCCGGAGAGTTCAGCCATACCGTGATGTTACCGGAGCTGCTTTCCAATTCCGATCTAAAAAGAGCCGGAGTGACGTCGTCGTCAAACCAGCTCTCTTCCGCGATTGTACCGTCAAGGAACAGCGTCCGTTCTTCCGTTTCCTGTCCGGGATTTGCTGGATCGGACAGCTTGTTTCTTGCCCATCTCCAGAACTTGTTTGCCTTTTCCATTGGTATCCCCCTTGTTTGAATTCTGATTGTATGCTGATCCGGCATCCGCGAGCTTTACCACGTTTCCGTTCAGGACGTGGATATTGCCGCCTTCCTCGTCGGAAAGGAGATCCATGTTCTCAAGTTCCCGCACATCATTCACGGAAAAAATTCCGTTCTGAATGCCGGTCGAATAACCGTTCATGCGGCTCTGGTAGTCTCCCCGCAGGAGCCCGTCTACATTAAAGCGGATGAAGTAGCTTTTCTTTTCCTCCGGAGAAAGGAGCGAGCGCTGCATGGACTGTTCCCAGCGTACGAGCCACGGCTCCAGCGTATAAGTGACAAATTCCAAGCTTTGCTGCTCAATGTTCGAGAAGGTTGCATGTTCCAAATCGCCGATCATGTGCGGCGGGATGCGGAAAATCCTCGCAATTTCGTCTAACTGGAACTTGCGCGTTTCAAGGAACTGCGCCTGCTCCGGACTGATGGAAATTGGCGTATAGGTCATGCCTTCCTCAAGGATTGCTACTTTGTTGGAATTAGAACTTCCGCCGAATCTGAACTGCACCCCATTTGTTTTCAGTATATCATACTGTCTAACAAATGGGGTGCAGTTCAATAAGCCGTTTCTGTGATTTTGAGATTTTTAAACTGTACATCCAAAGCGTGATTTCACCCGTTCGAGGAAATCAATCTATCGGGTCGGATTCCGTTCGCGAGAGAACAGGATGGATGTTTTTTGGATTTTGACGTATGCGTGGGAACAGGGAGAGCGAGTAAAAAGGAGTATTCGAATGAGTATAGAAAATGTATTTGACAAGAGTTTTAGAGGTTGTGCCGTAATCACCGAAAAGAATAAGGTGTTATTAAAAAAAGCATTTGGTTATGCTGATTTGCCCAATAAAGTTGATAATGATTACGATACAAAGTTTGCTACAGCTTCAGCCGGTAAAGTGTTTGTTGCTGTGGGAATATTACAACTAATTGAAAAGCATCTTATTAATTTCAAAGATACAATTGGAGAAATTCTTGATTTTGACCTTAAACAAATAGATCGAGGCATAACAATTGAAGAATTGTTGACTCACACCTCAGGAATACCAGACTATTTTGATGAATCTGTTATGAGCGAGTATGAAGATCTATGGATTGATTTTCCAAACTACAAAATACGTTCTAATCAGGACTTATTGCCTCTCTTTGTTGATAAACCAATGATGTATCCCCGTGGCACCAAGTTTCAGTATAACAACACCGGATTTGTTGTGTTGGCTCTGATTATTGAAAAAATAACGGGAATAGAATTCGACAAGTATCTAAGTGACAATGTTTTTACACCTTCAATGATGCTCAATACTGGATATTATGAACTTGACATGCTACCTGCAAAATGTGCTGTAAATTATATTTACGATGAAAGAAGTGGCGGTTATAGAACAAATATTTTCAGCGTAGATGCTAAAGGTACTGGCGCTGGAGGTGCATTTACTACAGTAGCCGATATCAAATCATTTTGGGATTGCTTATTGTCATACAAACTGCTTTCAGAATCTATGACCAAAAATATGATTTCAAATCATAGCGGAAAAGATGAATGCTATGGTTATGGAATCTGGCTAAGAAAAGTAAAAGGCCGTTTCGCGCCATATTTTCAGGGCTGTGACCCAGGTGTAAGTTTTATCACATCTTATAATATCCCGAATCAGTTGATGGTTGTATTAGTCAGTAATTATGGGGATAATGTCTGGAAATTACTAGAGAACATAAATAACTATTTTTTTGAGTAAGTCAAGGCACCCTACGTTGTTATTTCGCAGAGTGCCTCGTTTATTTCCGTGCCTATCCGTTGGTATCAACCATCACACTGGATATAAATCCAAAGTGAAGACGGCTTTATTTTTCTATAATTGAATAGTTTTTGTTGCAACATTTTCACAGAAAGCGCTGTCGTGTTCAACGAACAGAATCGTGGGCCTGTATTCGAGCAACAGTTTTTCAATTTGCATTCTGGAAAGGACATCAATGTAGTTTAACGGTTCATCCCAGATATACAGGTGCGCTTGGTCACAAAGGCTTTTTGCGAGCAGCACTTTCTTTTTTTGGCCTTCACTAAACTCGTCAAGTTTCTTTTTAAACTGTCCACGTGGGAAATCAAATTTCCGCAGGATGGCTTTAAAAAGGCTTTCATCAAGAAGATTGTGCTTGATATATTCGCTCAAGGGTCCGCTTAAATCTGAGGTGCTTTGGGGAACATAGGAAATTTTTAGCCTTCCGCTTTTTCTAATGGTTCCCCGATAAGAGATGCCTTCTCCGCAAATCAGCTTCAAAATGCTGGATTTCCCGGATCCGTTTTTTCCCTGCAATGCGATTCGGTCACCCTGTTCCACAGTAAAACTGATGCCCGAACAGACGACATTATCGCCATACATAACCGAAATGTCCGAAAGTTCCAGCAAACAATTGGTATAATATCGAAGAGGAGAAATTTTTAAAGCTTCATTGATTTCAATGTTTTTAAGCAATTTTGATTTTTCACTGATCAAGGTTTGCTGACGTGTCTCGATACTCTTTGAACGCTTCATCATCTTAGCTGCTTTATGAGACACAAAGCCTTTGTCGAGCTTGCTGCCCGAATTGGTTGGGCCGTTCTTGCTTTTCTCGACTCGGTCAGACCAGCCGGAAGTCCTTTGAGCAGCGGCCGTTAATCGGTCTATATCTTTTTTTCGTTTCTCATTTTCAGCCATTTCAAAGCTGTCCTGCATCTCTTTGTTACTCCACCATGAGGAGAAATTTCCTTTTTGTATCTCGATATTGGTTTTGTTTATAGCGAGAATATGATCAATACAATTGTCGAGGAAAACCCGGTCATGTGAAACCAGAATAAATCCGTGCTTTCTTTTCAGATAATCGCTCAAAATTTTTCTTCCCATGGTGTCAAGGTGATTGGTAGGTTCATCTATCAGCAAAAAACTGTTCTCTTTGAGAAACAAAGCGGCAAGAAGGACTTTTGTCTGCTCACCTTTTGAAAGCGTAGTATACTGCCGATACAATATATCATCCGACACCTTCAGCAGAGATAATTCGCGCATAATCTCCCAGTCCTGTGCATTTGGACTGATCTCATGAATGACATCGATGACAAAGGAGTCCGGTGTGGGTACATCATAGGGGAAATACTCAAAGGAGACACTGCTGGAAATGGTGCCGCTGTATTCGTATTTTCCCATAAGAAGCTTTAAAAAGGTGGTTTTACCCCGGCCGTTTCGACCTGTAAAGCCTAGCTTCCAATTTGTATCAATCTGGAAACTGACATTTTCAAAAATGTTGTCAAAACTTCCTTCATAAGAAAAAGTTAAATTTACTATATTGATTAAAGACATGGATCAAAACCTCCGCAAAAAAATGGGGTGCAAGAAAGTTGCTTCTTGCACCCCATACCTATAGCGAAGTCAAGCCAAAACAAATGCGGCAAAACAAGGCTTATATGAGTGAATTGGCATTAAACTTTCTTGCAAATGCACAACAAAAACAACAGCACGGACATCATGCCTATCAATCTTTGCTATGCGTAATTATGGTTAGCAAGAAAATTTAATCACCTTTTCACCTCAAATATTAAAATCTAATTAGTAATATTATACATCAATTTAATGCAAGGGTCAACTCATTTTCGATTTACAGCTATATACAACTATTGTTCCTATTCCAGGTTGCACCAAAAATCGGTTTTAAAATACAGTTGCTTGGGTGAAAAAGTGGGTGGTATCGCTGTCAAACAGCGTCCTATTAAAAAATGACCCATAAAAGTCCCTTCTTACAGTGTGACTTCGCAGCCGTTAGGGGGAGGGGTTCTATGAGTCAGCTATTTTCTATTCCATTCAGTAAATTGTGTTTTTTATCCTAAATGCCGTTTCTTCGGAGCCATCTTGGCTTTTAGACTGTCTTCTTCTTTATATCCGAAGAAGTAGGTCAGCAGGGATGCCGCAACGACTGTGACTGCAGAAACGATCCAGAAATTCAGCAGGTTGCTTGGGTTAGAGGAGCTGGCGAAAGATGGGAACCCAATCAGGCTGCCGGTAAATCCGTACATATCAACACCCAGCAAACCGTTGACTAAACCGCCGATTGCCGCCCCGATACTGGAAGTGAGGAAGACACGACCGTATTTCAGATTGACACCATACATGGCAGGTTCGGTGATCCCACAGAATGCGGAAATTGCAGCGGACGCGGACAAACCTTTCAGATTTTTATTGTGGCGGGTCTTCATCCATACAACCAGTGCACCGGCACCCTGCGCAATCATGGTAACAGATACAATCCCATTCAGAACAGAGTGGCCGCCGGGGACAGAAAGCTGGGCAGAGATAATCGGAATGACTGCCCAGTGCAGCCCGAAGATGACCAGGACCTGATACAGACCGCCAATAATCATGCCGGACAGCGGCAGACTCAGATTTAGCAGCCACTGCAACGCGTTGGAAATACCAGTAGAAATCAGGGTAATGATTGGCCCAACGATGACCAGCACGGTTATGCCGACCAGGAAGATCTCGACCAGCGGAGTGAAAATCATCCGAAGAACAACCGGCATCCACTTTTTGATCCAGGGTTCAATTTTTGACGCCATCCATGCAGCAAAGATCATGGGGAAGATAGAGTAGGTGTACTGCGGAATGTGGATAGGAATGCCCAAGAAATTCGAATTGATGCCCATACCGAGGATCGAGTAGGAAAACTTGCCGGAAGCATAAATGCTGACCAGTGATGGATAAATCAAAAACGATCCAATAATGGCAACGACAACCGGATTGGATCCTAGTTTCTGGGCGGCGGTGAAACCGACCAAAATCGGCAAAAAGTAAAATGTAGCGTCGCCCATCGCGTTAATAATGACATAAGTCTGAGATGTGGTTGACACACCGCCCCAAGTGGTGAGGATCGTCATAATTCCCTTTAGCATGCCGCTGGCGGCCAGCAGACCAATGACCGGCATCATTGAACCCGTGATGATTCCAATCAGGCTGGACGCACCATGCTTAATTTTGTCCCAGAAGCCCAAGCTTTTGTTGGCCTCAGTTGTGGTTTTTGCTACTGCCTGCGTGGCCTTTTCGGGATCAGCATAGCTGTTACTAAGCTGTTTGATCGCTTCATCATAAACATCCCCGACAGTCTGACCAATGACGACCTGGTATTGGCCGCCGGCGCGGGCAACATCTATGACACCTGGAATGCTGCGGACGGCATCGTCGTTTGGCATTTGGTCGTCTTTCAGGTAGAAACGCAACCGAGTGATACAGTGAATCAAACTCTTGATGTTTTGCCTGCCTCCGACTTTCTGTAAAATCAGCCGTGCAGTCTTGGCATCCTTGTTTTCGTTCTTCGGCGCTTTTCCTTTCGGGGCAGCGGCCGACTGTGTTTCTTTCAGCGTCAGTGTTGCCGCCTCGTCGCCGCGGTGAACTTTGCCAACGGCTTTAATTTCTAGTTTGTCAACCACCTCATCGGTATTGGTAATCGCCACAACAACCGTTGCCTTTTTGCCAGCTATTTTTATCTTGTCCAAATCCATGGAAGCGATGATGTCGCCCGCTTTGACTTTGGCATCCTTCTTCGTGTCGATTTCAAAGGGTTTACCATTCATTTCAACGGTGTCGATACCCAGATGGATCAGCAATTCTGCACCGTCGTCGGTGCAAATGCCGATTGCGTGCTTGGTATCGGCCAGTATGCTGACACGGCCACTGGCGGGGGCGACGACTTGGCCGCTTGTCGGTTCAACGCCGAATCCGTCACCCATGACTTTCTTAGAGAACACCAAATCAGGGACTTCATCGATTGGCATTAGCAGGCCATCGACTGGTGAAAATAACTTTGAGACTTTACCCATGGACCTTTTCCTCCCTTATAGTGCGGATTGCCAGCGTCGTAAACGGCTCAAGCGTCAGCACATCCGTTAATTGAATACCTGATTGATTGGTAATTAAGATATTGCCCTGCTGCCACTCAGCCGGCAGTGGGACTTGAATGCTGTGGTCTGCAAAATTATTTAAAACCAGCAACGCATCGTGATTTAGGTGTCTTTGGTAACCATAGAGCCAGCCAATGTTTGTACCGAACGGTTGATAGTCACCCGCCGCAATGACGGGTACCGTCTTGCGCAAATAAATCAGCTTTTGATAGAATGGAAAAATCTGTCCGTGGTCTAGTTCATCTTTCACGTTGACCAATTTTTGGTTGGTCGGCCGTAGCCACGGTGTGCCGGTGGTAAAGCCGGCGTTGGCACTGCTGTCCCACTGCATCGGTGTGCGTGAGTTGTCGCGTGCTTTACTGTGAACGATGGCAAATGCCTCATCTGCCGGCTTGCCAGCATTGAGCAATTCCCGATAGGCATTTTTAGCCTCAATATCGACATAATCCTCCATGCTGGTATAGTCAGGATCGCTCATTCCAATTTCCTCACCCTGATAAATATATGGTGTACCGCGGTTCAGGTGAATGCTGGCGGCCAGCATCTGCGCACTTTTGACACGATAGTGTTTGACATCACCGAAACGGTCCAGCGCACGCGGTTGGTCATGATTGTTCCAAAACAGCGCTTGCCAGCCGCCGCCCTTGGACATACCGACACCCCACTGATTGAGCAAGCCACGTAGTTTCTTGAAATCATAGCGCTTTTTCGTCCACTTTTTGCCGTTGACGTAATCTGTTTTTAAGTGGTGAAACTGAAAAACCATACTCAGCTCTTTGTTGGCCGGATTGGTATACTCAATAGCCTTGGGAATCGTGGTCGAGCTCATTTCACCGACTGTGACGCTGTTGTCATCCTGGCCAAAGCTGCTGGCGGCAATTTCTTTGATATAGCTTGACACAACAGGTGTGTCAGTATAAAGCGTTTTGCTTTGGATTTCCGGCGGCGCATCGACCAGCCGATTGTCTTTCCCAATGACATTCAGAACATCAAAGCGGAAACCACGCACGCCCTTTTGACGCCAGAAGTTTACAATATCCGCTGCCTCTTTCCGAACCTGCGGGTTGTGCCAATCCAAGTCAGCCTGCGTCGGGCCGTACAAGTGCAAATAATACTTGCCGATATTGCCAAACTTTTCCCACGCAGAACCGCCAAATTTAGATTCCCAGTTGGTCGGAACAGTGCCATCTGGCTTTGGGTCACGGATGTAGTAGTAAGCCTGATACATGGGGTCTCCCGCCAGTGCCTTTTGAAACCATTCGTGCTGGGTACTGGTGTGGTTTAAGACCATGTCCAGCATCACGTCAATGCCGATATCCTGCAGCTTCCGCATCAGTTCATCAAAATCGTCCATCGTACCGAACCGCGGATCAATGCGGCGGTAATCCGCCACGTCATACCCATTGTCATTTTGCGGCGAAACAAAGAACGGATTGAACCAAATCATATCTACATGTAATCGCCTAAAGTAATCGATTTTTTCAATAATTCCGCGCAGGTCACCGATTCCATCGCCGTTACTGTCGTAAAATGACTTCGGGTAAAGTTGATAGATTACTTTATTTTGTAAACTCATAGTGCCTCCTTTAAACATTCAGACACAAAGCGATAAATCCAGAGGATTCATTCGGCCAATGTGCGAATGCCTCATAAACGTCTAGCAAAATCTTGAAATCGAAACCGATCAGGCCGATGCCGTGATTCTGTGTACTGAAATGTTGTTGTATCCTCCAAACTCGTTACGCTTTTGACCACCACAACCACATCTCCAGCTTTTAGATGGAGCAGTTCTTGATCAGAATCTGTAGCCGGTTCAACAGTGATCTCCTTTTTGGCATAGGCGATCGATAAATGCAGTTCCTCTTCAAAGTAGCGATAAATTGAATCGGCGGCCACCTCGTGGGAAATGCCGGGCACAACATCCGTTGATACATAATCGATATCAATAATCACCGGCTCACCGTTGACCTCGCGAACACGCACCAGTTTTGTGACAGGTATTGCTTTTGCAGTCGGATCGACCGATGCAAAATCGCTGATCGGAAGTTTCGTGATTTTATCCTTAATAACGGTGGTATGTGTGCTTATGTGTCTGCGCGTCGCCAATTCTTTGTAGCTGATGACATCGGATACCGGAAACACATACCGCTGGCGGTTGATGACGATAGAGCCCTTGCCTTTCTGCGACTGAATGTAACCTTCCTCGCGCAGTCGGCTCAGCGCCTTACGAATGGTATCACGCGATGCGTCATATAAATCGCACAGGCCGCTTTCGCTTGGCAGCAAGTCGTTGGTTCTATAAATGCCTTCGTTGATTTTTGCCTTGAGATCCTGATAGATCAAACAAAACTTTGCCATAATTTTCTCAAATAACAGTTTCTTTTGTATATATAATATACATGTACGTACAGGTTGCCAAGCACTTTATTATTATATAAAAGAGTAAGATCGTTTTTTCGGTTTGTACAAACTGTGCAAGAATGGGTTTCACATCCATTGAACGGACTGCCGCGAGGTCTTCCAATCACTCCATACCACTTGATGCAAACTTCCTTCGTTTTTTATGCCTACCGATCTATTTTCGACGGGCACGGAAACAGGCGGTGGCTTTGCTTGTGGGCACGCACGTTTTTTGTTATACTATAATATTTTATATGAATATTTTATATGCTTTTGCCCAAGAGGAGTGTCTGCCCAATGGCCAACAGCCAGAATGATATGCAAAACTTAAAAGCGACCCAATGAACAGCGCTGATTGTGCAGGCCACGCTGATGGTACTTTTTCTGCTTCCGGACGGAAATTCGCTGGATGGTAGTGCTCTTGCCAACTCGGTACAGATGGACCTTTTATATTTACAATACGGTGACCTGATTCATTTTATCGGAGGGCTGTTATACTGCGCGCCGCTGTTTGTCATTCCGGTAGATGTATGGCTGGTCACACTGTTGCGCAAACCGTGGCGCAAAGGCGAGGTGGAACGCAGTCATCTTAACGACCAGAGGCATTTCTACGACTGGGAAAAATTTGCCAACGTATGTGAGCTTAACCAAAAACTGGAATCCCATCTATCTTGGGGCAACACTAAGGCTATGCGTACGCTTGGATGGAAAAACCCTCTTCAACTTCTTGCTGATTTCCTTGGTTCACATTATTAACAAACACAGATTAAATTGCAAACTTCTCTTGACACCATCTAGGGGACAGGCTTCAGCAGACGGATGTTCCCTGCAGGAGGCCAGTTTTATTTCTGCCGTATGCATATGCGCGTATGTATTTTATAAATTTGATTGGCAGATGGCAAAATTAACAAATATAGTTAGGGACATTTGTAATAATTTGGGATTTATTTTCCCAATGGGATATGCAATTATTCTCTAAGGACACACGATACTTTGTAAAAACGGAGGGGTTGTGAAAACAGGAAATTTGGCGCAATAATTTCTATAAAAGCATTTCGTGCTGGAAATTCGGTTTACGCATCGACAGTTATGTAACCGATTGCATAACTGAGAAAACCAGATCTTGCTGTATGCGGTGAAAGTCGTTAAAAGGGAGGAAATTATGATAAAAAAAGTGTGCAGGCAATGTCTCAGCTTGGTGCTGTCCTTGCTTATCGGGCTCTCTGCCTTGACAGGTGTCACTTTGAAAGCATCTGCTGCGGAAGCCACGGGCGGGCCGAAAGTAACTGACCTGGTATTGCTTGCTATAGACAAAGAAACAGACAATCAGATGTCCCTTTATGCAGGCGGCATATATGAATCATGTGTTAAGCTCAGTGCCGGAAAACACACTTATACCGTTAAAGTAAACGGGAGCGCAAAAGCTGCAGATGTTTCGGTAAATGTACCCGCAGAAGAGAACGTTTACATACGTTATTATTCACGTGGCTCTTCCGATGCTGCGGCAAAAAACAATACGGTGGATTCCATTAATAACGCAGTTCACTTTAAAACTTCGGCGACGCTGACAGGCGCTTTAGGCTCCATCGGCACGGAGCTTAACATCAGCGACTGGGTGCCGAATGACACAGACGGTGACCTCGACTATCTCGGCGGAGGACGCTATTCTAAAACTTTTAAATTTTCCGCGACAAAAAGCGATGTAAATATCAGTTATAAAGTCGCTTATAATCATGCATGGGGATATGGCGAGTGTGGAAGCAACGTTGAGACGAAGGTGCCTGCCGGTTCCACATCCTTTACGATTTTTGCGGATTATCTACAGGGGATATGCACCGATTCTATCCGCGAACCTGCCATCAATATTGATCAAAAAGATGCGGAGGGCAGCAATCTTTCCAAACCTGCTTTTACGACGACCGTTTCGCTGATAGGGACCGTACGCGGCAGCAGCGGCACATGGGACCCTAGCGCGGCTGGATGGGATTTTTCACAGATTACGAAGAATCTTTACGTATTCAGCAAAACATTCGATAAGGGTACCTACGAGTACAAAGTCGTTTTCGACAAGAAATACAAGTACGACAAAATCGCAGAAAACATCAGCTTCAAAGTTGACAGCGATGACACAAATGTTGTTTTCCTCTATGATGCCTCTTCCCAGAAGCTTTTTGATACAGTCAACAAGTTCAATGCCGTTTCCGAAGCCCTCGGATATCAGTTTGCTTCGGCAAAGGTGATTGACAATGCCAATGGGATGGTGGAATTTGTTTTTCAAGAGGCGCCGACAGACAAGATTTCTCTGACGTATGCGCCGAAATCTTCTCCCGAGAAGGCCAAAACGATTTCGCTTTCTGCCGAAAAAGATGCCAGCGGCACGTTTACAAGCGGCAACCTATTTTTGGGTGATGGGGCGCTGGATTACATTTATTTTTACACGGTAAACGGCACACGTACCCTGGACCCTTCTGCAGAAAATACTTACACGTATAACAATGAAAACTATTCCAACTACACCCGCGCAGCTTTCACAGGGCGGGCAGTCTATGTGCCGGGCACACTGCCTGGCAAGTCGTGGGACCCTGCTTCCAACAAGATGACGTATAAGGGGAAGGGCCTTTACTCATATACTTTTAAAGATGTACCGCCAGCGAACAACTACCAGTATAAAATTACAGTGGACGGAACATGGAATGAAAACTATGGCATGCATGGCAAATCAGGCGGCGACAATCTCAGCCTGGATGTAAACAATCAACAGGATGTCACGGTTTATTACAACGATATTACTCACCTTTCCGTCACATCGCTGAACTATCTATTTGTTGACCCCAGCCTTTCCGGAACAGGCGTGCCATCCGGCACAAAACTGACAGATGACGGCCTCACGGGCATTTATCAGGTAACTGTTTCTCTGCCTGCCGGAACCTATTCGGACTTTAAAATTAACTGGAAGAATAAGTCGGGCAGGGCTGCTTCGTGTAATGTCGCTCCGTTTACGCTTGCCGGGGAAAAGAATGTCACTTTTTCTTTTGACCCTTTGACTGAACTGTGTTACTCCAATGCTTCCGACCGCAAAATTGACGGGAAGAATGTCTACTACAATACACAGGACAGAAAATACAAAAGCACTTACGGCGCAGTGGAGCAGAACAAGCGGACCACCTTTTCCATCCAGACGGGCGATGATGTGTCAGAAGCTTATCTGTTTATAAAAGGGCCTGAAAATAAACGCATCACGATGACAAAGAGCTCCGCCGCCGACGGAAAAATTATGTGGAGCACAACGCAGAGTTTTGCCACGATTGGGCAGTATACGTATTACTTTGAGCTGGCGAATGCTTACGGTGATTTCAAGGTGTACGGCGATGACGACGGATATTATGGAACGGGAAAACTGACCGACCCGGGCAGCATCTCTCCTTACGACCTAGTGGTTTATAAGGAGGGCTACAAAACACCTGACTGGATGAAGAATGCGGTGATTTATCAGATATTCCCGGACCGCTTCTATAATGGTGATACCGCGAACGATGATGCTGCCCCAAAGGGTGCACGCGGGGCCACCAACTATGAGTTCGTAAAGGACTGGAGCAAATATCCGGAAAATCCGGAACAGGAGAGCCAGCACGCAGGTGAATATCCGTCCCAGGCTTACAAAGGGGACGGCATATGGGGCAATGAAATCTATGGCGGTGATATTAAGGGAATCACGCAGAAAATCGACTATCTGAAAAAACTTGGGGTGAACGTGATTTACGTTAACCCAATTTTCTCTTCCGTGTCCAACCACAGGTACGACACAACGGATTACAAGAAAATCGACCCCATCCTCGGCACGGAAGGCGATTTCACCGAACTGTGCCAAACAGCCAAGAGAAACGGGATGCACGTTATCCTCGACGGCGTTTATAATCATGTTTCGGATGACTCGATTTATTTTGACCGGTACTACAAATATGTCGGGGTAAACGGGAAAGTCGGCGCCTATCCGTACTGGGCATATGTTTACGACTATATAGATGACCATCCCGGCACAGCGCAGGATGCAGCGGAGACCGCTGCCACAGCATATTTTAAAGACCACCACAGCGTGAGAGATTTCACTTACACAAAGTGGTTTACGGTAACACGAGACCCGCTCCTTGATCAGACGACAAAGCAACCGATTCGAGATACAATCGGCGGACGAAATGGCAAAAAAGTTTATGGTTATGAAGGCTGGTGGGGCTATGACTCTATGCCTGTCATCAAGGCTACCAATGGTTCGGAGTACCAGACATCCAGCTGGGCAAAAGAGCTGGTCGACGGACCCGATTCTGTAACGAAATACTGGATCCGCAAAGGCTCCGATGGATGGCGCTTGGACTGCGCAAATGAGGTTTCGGATGAAACATGGCAGAAATTCCGCAGCTCCGTGAAAGCGCTTGGCAGTGACAATGTCATTATCGGAGAAATCTGGGCTGACGCAACAAAATATCTGCTTGGCGATATGTATGATTCGTGCATGAATTATCAGTTCCGCAATGCGATACTTACCTACACAAGAGGAGGAAGTTCGGCGGATTGTGCGAAAAATCTGGAAAAACTGCGCGAGAGGTATCCATCGGAGGCATTTTATGCAATGATGAATCTTCTGGATTCGCACGATACAACGCGGCTCCTCTCCTACCTTGACGGTATCGATGATGACCGGAATCAAAAGGATATTGCGCATACCTTCCCGACTTATGCCCAAACGTCAGATGCCGCAAAGAAAAAGCAATATATGGCGGCCCTCCTGCAGCTAACTTACCCAGGCGCTCCCACGATTTACTATGGTGATGAAGTGGGCGTGGTCGGTGCTGACGACCCGGATGACCGCCGTACCATGGACTGGAGCGGCAGCAACCAGGATTTGTTTCAGTGGTACGCAAAGCTGATTTCCATCCGAAACAGCAACTCAGCCCTTCGCACAGGAAGCATTTCTATGCTCAAAACAGATAAGAATGAGGTAATGGCTTATGTGCGCGCGGACAGTAAAAATCAATTTTTGATTGCTGCAAACAACAGTGGGCAGGATGTAACCGTAACCTTGGACGCTTCCACTGTCAAGGGCGACACACTGGTTGACATGATGACGAATACCGCTGTGCCAAAAAAGAACGGCGCTGTCACTATGACGATTCCAGCATATTCCGGCGTGCTCCTGGCTGCGAATGCCTCGTCACCTACCGACCATACTCAAACCGGCGACGCAACAGATGATTCTGATGGAAATGCTTACATCAGCGACACAACAGATGATTTTGATGTTAACGGCGCATATACCTTCAAAATCACCTCTAAAAATGGAAAGGCACCAGACTTTGCAGTCGGCACACCGAGTGTGTTCCGCACAACGCTGGTAAAGCGCAGCGGCAATGATTATTTTTACAAAATCACGGCAATCGGTGCACCGGGCGCACAGTCCGACATTAACCTCAACGGCGGACGCCTGCTTGTGGCGACGGTCGGAAAAAATCCAAAGGATTCAAACTATTCTTTGAGTGACACCAGATGCAATCTTGTTGTCGATGGCGCTTATACCTTCAAAATTACGAACACATATGGAAAGGTACCAGATTTTGCAGTCGGCACCCCAAATGTGTTCCAAACAACGCTGGTAAAACACAACGGCAATGATTACTATTACAAAATCACGGCAATCGGCGCACCGGGCGCACAGTCCGGCATTTACCTCAATGGCAGCCGCCTGCTTGTGGCGACGGTCGGAAAAAATCCAAATTATTCTTTGAGTGATACCAGATGTAATCTTGTTGTCGATGGCGCTTATACTTTCAAAATTACGAACACATATGGAAAGGTACCAGATTTTGCAGTCGGCACCCCAAATGTGTTCCAAACAACGCTGGTAAAACACAACGGCAATGATTACTATTACAAAATCACGGCAATCGGCGCACCGGGCGCACAGTCCGGCATTTATCTCAATGGCAGCCGCCTGCTTGTGGCGACGATCAAGAAAAGCACGCGATAAGAACTTGTCGCCTCGCTGAAAAACCCAAAAGTCCATCCTTTGCTCCATGCACTGGGTGGGCTAGCCAATCATCCGGTGGCCTGCATTGTACCAAGTTGCAATGCAGGCCACCATTTTTTATGCTGGCTTCATGTCAAGAGTTGAGGTAGCCCAAAAGGGGGACAGACAAAAAGAAGGAAAATAGACAAAGTGATTTGGCAGTGCTACAATAAACATTGCCAAATCTTTTATACTGTACGGACTTTTGCCGACAGATATTGTCAGGGGGAATCCCATGAAGGAACCATTTGCGGCCTGCAACCCCAGTGTTTGTTTTATATTCTTTGCGGCAGCCCTGCTGCTGAGCGTGTTTTTGACAAACCCATGCTTTTTGGCACTGGACGCGGCGGCATCCACGTTGTATATGCTGCTCTTACGGCGCTCTGGCGGTCTACGCTTTCTAATGTCCATACTTGGATTTTCCGCTCTGCTTGCAGCATTAAATCCGCTGTTCAATACCAGCGGCAGCACGGTGTTGTTCACTTATTTTAGCCGCCCGTATACGCTGGAAGCACTGCTGTACGGCGTGACGGCCGGCGGAATGTTCTTTTCAGTGATGATGTGGGCCTCCTGCTGGCAGCAAACGATGGACAGCGACAAAATGCTGTATCTTTTCAGCGGGCTGGCACCAGCCGCTTCACTGATGCTGTCTATGGTATTTCAGATGGTGCCTGCCCTGCGGCGAAAGGCTGAAACGATAACGGCGGTACAAAAAGGTATTGGCTGCACCGGCACGGGGAATACCCGGCAGAAGCTGCGGAACAGTGTGGGCAGGCTTTCAGCACTGACATCCTGGGCACTGGAGGGTTCCCTGACCACAGCGGATTCTATGAAAAGTCGCGGCTACGGCACCGGCCGGCGAACTTCCTTTGCACGCTATACTTTTCGGGCGGCGGACTGCGGCGCGCTGGTGTTTTTCGGTGCCTGTTTTTTACTGGCGGCCGTGTCCTTTTCGCCGCGCTACCAGTGGAGCTGTTCAGGGACCGCGTTTTGGCTGGCGTTCGGGGGAAGTGCGGCACTTTTGCTGTTCCCGAGCTTCCTACATATTAAAGAGGATATTTTATGGAATTATTTTCGGTCAAAGATTTTAGCTTTTCCTATCCAGCGGCACCGAAAGAGGCATTGCACAAAGTAAATTTTTCAATCCGTTCAGGGGAATATGTTGCGCTGTGTGGAAAAAGCGGCAGCGGCAAAACAACACTGCTGAGCCACCTAAAAACGGTGCTAGCACCACATGGCACCCGGCAGGGTACAATTTTATGGAAGGGACGTCCTTTGCAGCAGGTCAGCCTGCGGGAACAAAGCAGCCAAATCGGCTATGTGATGCAGAATCCGGAAAATCAAACGGTGACAGACAAGGTGTGGCACGAGCTAGCCTTTGGGCTGGAAAGCCTGGGCACGGACCAGCGGACCATGCGGCTGCGGGTTGCGGAAATGGCCAGTTATTTTGGCATACAGTCGTGGTTTTACCGGGATGTCAGCACGCTTTCCGGCGGGCAGAAGCAGCTGCTAAATCTAGCGTCCATTATGGCGATGCAGCCGGAAATGCTGATTCTGGACGAGCCAACCAGCCAGCTGGACCCGGTTGCCGCTTCTGATTTCCTCAATACAGTATGTAAGCTGAATCGGGAATTGGGCACAACGGTTCTTATTTCGGAACATCGGCTGGAAGAAATCATCCCCTGTGCGGACAGAGTGGTTGTGATGGACAATGGCAGTATCTTTGCGGACGATGTGCCGCGTCGGGCAGGCCGCCGCATTTTTGAGGACAAACCAGAACTGGTACCGTCCCTGCCGGCACCTATGCAGGTTTACTACAGTATCGGCGGCGGTCAGTCCTGCCCGGTCACGGTGCGGGAGGGACGCAACTGGCTGACACAGGAGCTTGCAGGAAAAGAAAACATTGTTCGCCGACTGAATCGCCCAGCTGAGCCGGAGGAGGACGCGGAAACAGTGCTGGAACTGAAAGATGTCTGGTTTCGTTATGAAAAAGACACGCCGGATGTCCTGAAAGGCGTTTCACTCAAGCTGCCGAAAGGGAAGCTTTCCGCCGTGGTGGGTGGCAATGGCACGGGAAAATCCACGATGCTGAAAGCCGCCTGCGGCATTTGCCGTCCCTATCGGGGGAGCGTTCTGGTTTTACAGAAAAATATCCGCCGCTGGAAGACAGAAAGATTATTTCACGGGTGCCTCGCCATGCTGCCGCAGGATCCGCAGTGCCTTTTCCTGAAAAAGACTGTGCGGGAGGATCTGGAAGAGATGCTTTCCTCACAAAAACTCGCAAAAGAGGAGGGAGAAGCGCTTTTGCAGCAGGTGATTGCCGAATGTGACATTACCGAGCTGCTGGACGCGCACCCGTACGACCTTTCCGGCGGCGAGCAGCAGAAAGCGGCGCTGGCGAAGGTGCTGCTGTGCCGGCCGCGGATTTTGCTGCTGGACGAACCGACCAAGGGAATTGACAGCGGCTTTAAGGCCCAGCTGGCCGCTGTTTTTGAGCGGCTGAAACAGCGGCAGACGACTATCCTTATGGTTTCACATGATATTGAATTCTGTGCCCGCTATGCGGACCAAGTGTCGCTTTTTTTTGACGGCAGTGTACTGACGACCAGCCCGCCAACGCAGTTTTTTTCCAACAACAGCTTTTATACCACCGCGGCCAATCGTATGAGCCGCCATGAGTTTAACAATGCAGTAACCTGTAAGGATGTGATTACATTATGCCACAAGAATCATTTGTAAAGAGAACATACAGCAAAAAGTCCATTCTAGTTATGACAGCCTGCTTAGCAGGGATTGCAATGCTGCTGGTTTTTGGCGGCAAGGCGATGGGCAACGGACATGCCTATGGGGCCAGCCTGCTGGTGATTGTGCTGGCAATGGTGCCGTTTTTCTTTTCCTTTGAGCACCGCCGCCCACAGGCCCGCGAGCTGGTAACACTGGCGGTTTTATGTGCCATTGCGGTGGCCGCACGGCTGCTGTTTATCTGGGCGCCGCACTTTAAGCCGATGACTGCTATTATTATCATTGTCGGCGCGGCACTGGGCCCGCAGGCCGGTTTTATGACCGGCGCCATGGCGGCCTTTGTTTCGAACTTCTTTTTTGGGCAGGGCCCATGGACACCGTGGCAGATGCTTGCCTTTGGTATGGCCGGATTTTTGGCGGGTATTTTCTGCCGCAGTGGGATGATTAGCCGCCGGCGGATACCACTGTCCATTTTTGGTGCGGTGCTGGTCATGGCTATTGTTGGGCCGCTTCAGGACACCTGTTCCCTGTTTTTAATGACCAATACCATTACACCGGCGAGCGCAGGGGCCATTTACCTTTCGGGTGTTCCGGCCAATGCCGTACACGCGCTGGCAACCTTTTTAACGCTGCTGCTGGTGTCCCAGCCGATGTTTGAAAAGCTGGACCGTTTAAAGCAGAAATATGGCATTCTGAAGGAATCGGCGTGAGGCTTGACTCTTATCATCCAGTGGTCAATTTGCTTTCTTTTGCGGCAGTGCTGACCTTGCTGTACAGCCTTTTGCCTTTGCTGTTGCCGCGGCGGGAAAAGTTCCAGCCTGCGGCAGCGCCCTTTTTATCTTTTTTACAGAGAATTAAAGCAGAGTGATAGTAAAAGCAAAATCAGAGGTTTCGTTCGGTGGCAGAATGGTCATACCACGCTTGTGTTCAAAGCAGTTATCTTCATCTGTGGTGGTGCTGCAGCCTGTCCGACAGGCATCTGAAAAGCTGGATGACCGCCCACCACGAACGATATGGACTAGGCACCGATATTAGTTGTGGAAAAGCGCATTTCCAGGGAAGCAGGCCCTGTCATGCGGTAGGACATACGCAGGTGAAACGGATAGGGGTAGGCCTTCAGCCGTGTCAGATTACGAAAAACCACTGGAGCAACCAAACAGGCGGGACAACAATGCTGCAAAAAAACAAGGCCGCCATGGTGCCGCCTATATGGCGACACACCCAAAAAAATTGGGTGGGAGTACATTGTATGTGATGTGCAGTGGTCGGAGCCGCAGGCGGAGGTAGACTTTGCACGTGGGCCAAAAAGATATACGCAATGGGACTGGAATTTGGCATTCATATTATGCACGAAGGAAAAAAGGTTCTCCTTTACGGAGAACCTTTTTCTTTGCATTACAGTCAAAAAAGACCCCGCGCAGCCTCTCTGCCGGGATCTTTTGTCATGCGGATTTTAGCCTTCTTCAGGGGAAAATTCTTTTTTGTCTATGCCGCACAGAGGACATTTCCAGTCGTCCGGCAGCTTTTCAAAAGGCGTTCCGGCGGGGATACCATTGTCCGGGTCACCTATGGCAGGGTCATAGACATAGCCGCAGACGTTACAGACGTATTTCTGCATTTTGTTTTCTCCTTCCAACTGATTCTGCTATATTATAGAAGAATCACCACCACATGGCAAAATTTAATCGAGAAAATGATAATCGTCCAGAATTTCAGTTAGGTTATCGGGAAAGACCTGATTGCGCAGCAGCGACTGTGCAAGGTGGACAGCCTGCCCGCGGCTGTCCGAAACGGTTCCGCTGGCAAGCTGGGTTTTCACCTGCTCGACTTCTACGCCGTAGCTCTCCCCATCATAATAGATATAATACTGTAGGCAGCTGCTTCCAGTCGTAGATTTTCCAATTAATTCCTTACGTATCTGCATTTTCTCCGCTCTCCTTTGCTGTTTCAATTGAATACTCTCCGTTGCTTGACAGGCTGTGACAATCGTTCACACTATCGCCGACAGGAAGAACGCATCTCTCCTTTTATAAACAAAAAAAATAGGAGAAACCGGCGTCTTTTTCAACAAAAACAAAAAGCCCGGCAGATCTTCCATATGGCTTACTTGTTAAGTCATTCTTATAATACCTTTTATCGCCTAGATTTTCAAGGGCAAAAGTGGAGTATTTAGTAGGAATGAACAAAAAGTACCATATATTACCCCGAAAACAAGAAAAGGGCTTATTCTTTAGGCAATAAGAGAGCAAAGAAGTAAGCTTGGATTTCACAAGATTAGAGTTTTGTATAATTTGGCTTCACACCAGCAGGAGAATAATCCATTTTATCCAAATACAGTTTGTACTGATTTCCTAAAGAATTGCATAAAGTGAAAACAGCAGGGGGGATTTCCTATGACAAACTGGCACAACTTGACAGTGGCCGTATGTGAAAAAAAACTGAACAGCAAACCGGAGGGGTTAAATCGGGCACAGGCCGCGGACCGGCGGCGCACATGGGGGAAAAATGCCCTTGCAGGACAACATGGGCAGCCGCTTATCCGGCGCTTTTTAGCACAGTTTCAAGATTTCATGGTGCTGATTCTGCTGCTGGCAGCTGGTGTATCCTTTTTTACCTCCTGGCTGCAGGGCAGCACGGATTATATTGATTCCATTATTATTCTGCTGGTGGTCAATGTCAACGCAGTGATTGGCGTTGTGCAGGAAAGCCGCGCAGAAAAGGCGCTTGCCGCATTGCAGGAGATGGCGGCACCGCAGGCAAAAGCTGTGCGGGGTGGCAGAACGGTACATATTCCGGCGGAAGACCTTGTGCCGGGCGATGTTGTTTTGCTGGAAACCGGTGACCTTGTGCCGGCGGATATTCGCCTGACGCAGACCACCGGACTGCAGGTGCAGGAAAGTACGCTAACCGGAGAAAGCAGGGCGGTCCGCAAAGACGCAGACATCCTGTGTTCGGAAACAGCGCCGTTGGGGGACCGACACAATATGTGTTTTTCCTCTACCAGTGTGACGGCTGGACATGGCCGCGGGTTGGTGGTTGAAACGGGAATGCACACACAGGTTGGGCATATTGCACATATGCTGACAACGCAGAAAACACCGCAGACACCGTTGCAAAAAAAGTTGGAAGTAACTGGGAAAGTATTAGGGACAGGCGCTTTGGTTCTGTGCGGCATCATCTTTATTATGGGACTTGTGCAGGGAACGCCGCCGCTGGAAATGTTTCTAACCTCTATTTCACTGGCGGTCGCTGCCATTCCAGAAGGACTGCCGGCGGTCGTTACCATCGTTCTGGCAGCTGGGATGCGTCATATGGCGGAGCACCGGGCAATCGTCCGCCATATGATGGCAGTGGAAACACTGGGCAGTGCCAGTGTCATTTGCAGTGACAAAACCGGCACACTGACGCGGGACCATATGACGGTGACCGAACTGCGGGACGCTTCTGGGTTACTGCCGGCACACAGTACACGACGGCGGGAATTGCTGGACGATGCCGCACTGTGCACCAACTGCACAGTGGACGGCAGCCATATCTCGGGGGAAGCAACCGAGGCGGCCTTGTGTGAGGCGGCCGGAAACAAAGCGGTGCTGGACCGGCAGTTTCCCCGTGTGCGGGAAGTGCCGTTTTCTTCAGCCCGCAAGCGTATGACCGTAGTAGTTCGCCTGCCGGGCGGACGTTTTCGTGTGATAACAAAGGGCGCGCCAGATGTACTTGCCCCCCTGTGCCGCGGCGGCTGTGCGCTGGCACAGAACCATGAAATGGCCACACGGGCGCTGCGGGTACTGGCAGTGGCACAGAAAGAGGTTTCGTCATTTTCTGGTGTCAGCGACCAGTCGCTGGAAAGCAATTTGCAGTTCATTGGCCTTATCGGTATGTCTGACCCACCGCGGCCGGAGGCGGAAGATGCGGTTGCTTTGTGCCAGCAGGCGGGCATACGGCCAGTGATGATTACGGGCGACCATGTGGAAACAGCGGCGGCCGTCGGGCGGGAACTGGGCATTTTGGGGGATGGAAGTGTGCTGTCCGGTCCGGAGCTGGATGCTATGAAACAGGAAGAACTAGCCTGCAATATTTATCGGTATACCATTTTTGCACGCGTGACACCGGCACACAAGGTGCGCATTGTGCAGGCACTGCAAAGCCGCGGCGAAGTAGTGGCCATGACCGGCGATGGTGTCAATGATGCACCGGCGCTGAAGGCAGCAGACATTGGCTGTGCCATGGGACGCAGTGGAACGGATGTGGCAAAGGGTGCGGCAGATATGATTTTGGCGGATGACAATTTTGCCACGATTGTAGAGGCCGTTCGGGAAGGACGCGGCATTTACAGCAATATCCGCCGGACCATTCATTTTTTGCTTTCCTGCAATGTCGGGGAACTCTTGGCGGTGTTTGTCAGTTTCCTGCTGCGGCTGCCGCTGCCGCTGGCGGCCATTCAGCTGCTGTGGGTCAATTTGGTTACCGATTCATTTCCGGCGCTGGCGCTGGGCGCAGAGCCGGTGGACCGCGATGTCATGAAGCAGAAGCCGGTGCGACGCGGCAGCAGTATGTTTGGGGGCGGCATGGGCTGGTCCATTCTGGTAGAAGGCTGTTTAATTGGTGCTTTGTCCCTGCTGGCATATACGATTGGGCGGGTATTCTTTGACGCCAATCCGGCGAATCCCGTGATTGGGCGTACCATGGGTTTTGCTGTGCTGAGCTTATCACAGCTTGCCCATGCCTTTAATATGCGTAGCGACACGCATTCCCTGTTTGAGAAGGGACGTCCGCGCAATCCCAGTTTGATAGCGGCTACAGTTGCCTGTGGTGCGGCTATGGCGGTGGTTGTGGCAGTCCCTGCACTGGCAGTCATCTTCCGCACCGCGGTGCTTTCGCCGCTGCAGTGGCTGCTGACGCTTTTGCTGTCGGTTGTGCCGATAACAGTGGTGGAATTGGAAAAAGCACTAAAACGCGTACAGGAAAAACATGCGGCGCGCCGCCGGAGAATGCTGCCAAATAAGATAAACCGGCAGGAGCCATAAAAAAACGGAAGCCTTTAGAGGCTTCCGTTTTTTAGCGTGCAGAATTATTTTTAGGCTGCTTTCTTTTCAATCAGCTGTTCGTCCGGTGGTCGGGTGCCGACGTACCGGCGGGAACCCAGCAGTACCAATATATAACCGAACAGAATGGTTCCGTAATAGGTAATCAGACGCCAAACCAGAATAGCAGGCGTGGTGAGAGAGCCGAAGAAGATGGTGCAGAACGCTTTAAAGGAAATTTCCGCGCCGCCGGAGCCACCCGGCAGCGGAACAAATGCGACAACGGTTGCAGCGAAAACCTCAGCTGCGATAATCAGCCATACGGAGGCACCGTGCAGGTGGAAAGCACGGTAAATGCAGTAAGTGTCCAAGCTGCCAAAAATCAGCTGTACAATCGTGATGGAGCAGACAAGGACATACAGCCGGCCACAGTTTTTCCCCATGGTTTTAAATCCGGCATGGAAAGAGTCCAGCTGTTTAATAATGGTTTGGTACAGCTCTTCCGGATTTTTTACGATATGAATTTTGTTCAGCCCTTTCAAGCAGGTGTGCAGAAGCCGGTAGATGAAGCCAGCGTTTACGGAAACCAGAACCACTGCTGCAATGAAGATAATATTTGTGACAAGCCCGAAAATTGTAAACATTGTCAGATGTGTTACGTTTTCTACGAAAAAAGAAAGCTTGGTCGCCACCAGCAGCAGGGAAAAAGTCAGCGCCGTTGTTTGATGTGTAATCGTTTTAGAGGAGATAATAGCGGCGCTTTTACCGGGCTTCATTCCCATTTTGGACATATAGTAAATCTGCATGGGTTGTCCGCCAGAGGAAAATGGTGTGATGGCGGAGTAAAAAATGCCCGTAATGCCAATCATGAAGGAGCGCCCATAAGTCCAGCTTGGATACAAATGACGGCACAAAAGCCAGTTGCACAGGCCTTCCAGTACCCATGTGACGACCAGTGTGCCGAAAGCCAGCAGAATCCAAAATGGGTCCAGCGTACTGAGAATATGGCCTAGCTGTGAAATGCTTTCTTCTTTAAAAAGAGAAAATAAAAGAATGGCCATGGTCACGGCCAGAACAATGACGGTAAAAAGGTGTTTTCGAAGGGCCCTGAAAAAACGTTTCATAATATCTCCAATCAAGAGGTAATAGGGGAAAGAAATAAGCGGGACACTCCCGCGGAACTGCCCAGACGGCAGACAATTTTCTATAATCATACCGCATTCCGGCCAGATATACAAGACTGCCTTTTTATCCTGCGCAGGAAACAGAAAAGGTATGTATATATAAAAAGCACCCTGTGCCGTGGTGGACACAGAGCGCTGCTTTTTGAGAATTATGAACGATGCGGCGGAATAAAGCCGACTTTTTTCATGACTTTCTGCAGGGTGCGGTTGGCGATGCGGGCAGCTTTTTCGGCACCGTCGTTCCAGTACTGTTCCATATAATCGCGGTCACTGCTGTACTGGGCAAAGCGTTCCTGAATGGGACGCAGGTGCTCAATGACAGCTTCACCGACAGCTGCCTTAAAGTCCCCATATCCTTTTCCGGAAAAATCATGTTCAATCTGGTCGAAGGTTTCACCGGTGATACAGGAGTAAATCTCCATTAAGTTGTTGATGCCGTCCTTGCCCTCGCCATAGTGGACACTTGCTTCGCTGTCCGTAATGGCGCGCTTGAATTTGCGCATAATGTCGTCCGGCTTGTCCAGCACATAGACACAGCCGTTTACGTTTTCGTCGCTCTTGCTCATTTTATGGGACGGGTCCTGCAGGCTCATAATGCGCTTACCTTCTTTGCCAACGAAAGCCGCGGGCAGGGTGAAGGTGGGGGAGTAGGCGTTGTTGAAGCGTTCGGCAATGTTGCGGGTAAGTTCCAGATGCTGTGTCTGGTCCTCACCGACCGGGACAAAGTCCGTCTGATACAGCAGAATGTCCGCTGCCATCAGGCTGGGATAAGTGAACAGACCGGCGTTTACATTATCAGCGTGCTTTTTGGATTTATCTTTAAACTGTGTCATGCGCTGCAGTTCCCCGAACTGTGTGTAGCAGTTCAGAATCCATGCCAGCTGCGAATGAGCCGGCACATGGCTCTGCAGGAAAAACAGGCTGCGTTTGGGGTCAATGCCGCAGGCCAGCAGCAGGGCATAGGCATTTAATGTGTGGTGACGCAGGTCGGCTGGCTTTTGCCGGACGGTGATTGTGTGCAGGTCTGCCAAAGCAAAGATGCAGTCATAGCTGTCCTGCAGGGATACCCAGTTTTTTAATGCGCCCAGATAGTTGCCCAGGGTGATGTCACCGCTTGGCTGAATCGCGCTGAAAATGCGCTTCTTGCGTTCTGGCGTTTGTTGTTCCATTTGTATAACCTCCTGTACAAACATGGTTGTTGCTCTTATTTTGTCTGGCAGCAAAGACGGAAAAAAGGCTCCTGTCCCCCTTTTCCGAAGAAGAAGAGAGGGACAGGAGCCTGTAAAATCTCCTGCGGTGCCACCCAGTTTGACGCGAATGCGCCCGCTTAGTGTACATATATACTGCACTTTCCGGAATAACGGGCGGAAAGTCCCGCTTCCCCTACTGCGCAAAAAATTGCGGTTCAGTTCAGCCTCAAAAGTCCATTCGGCGGAAGCTGCGGCACCGGATTTTCACCCAAAGGTCCGGCTCTCTGCGGGGGCAGTTTTTCCGCTTACTTGTCTTTCTCACAGGTTTTGCTGTATGATTGCTGCTTTTGACGCTATTATAGGCAGGCCCGCGGGATTTGTCAAGCGGTTATACGGGCCAGTCGGCAGCCAGTTTGCCAAGAATGGAAATGCCACGTGCGAGGTCCTCATCTGTTGGAGAAGAATAGTTGATGCGGAAACTCTGGCAGGGTGTGTTTTCATCGGTGAGGAAAGCGTTGCCGGGAACGACACACACTTTATGCAGAACGGCCTGCTTACAGTAATCAATCATCGGAATGGATGCAGGCAGTGTGCACCAAATGAACAGGCCACCCTGAATCGGCCGATACTGCAGCAGCGGTGCGGTTTCCTGCAGGGCTTTTTCAGCAACCGCATATTTTTTGGCGTAAATTTTCCGCAGTCCACACAAATGCTTTTCAAAATCCCAGCCATGTAGGAAGCGGTGGATGACATGCTGACTCCAGATGTTGGTGTGTACATCACTGCCCTGTTTGCAGACGACCATCTTCTGCAGCAACGTGCTGCCGCCAGCGGCAAAGCCGACACGCATACCGGGGGAGATGGTCTTGCTGAATGTGCCGGAGTAGAGGACACGTCCTTCTGTATCCAGTGTTTTAATAGAAGGAATATTCTCACCCGCAAAGCGCAGGTCACCATAAGGGTTGTCCTCCAAAATCAAAACATCGTATTTTTTGGCGAGGTCGTAAATGCCGCGGCGCTTTTCCCAGCTGGTTGTCAGGCCGGTTGGGTTCTGAAAGTTGGGGATTGTGTAAATAAACTGAACTTTCCGGTCACTTTTCAGAATATCCTCTAATTTGGTGAGGTCCATGCCGTCTTCCTGCATGGGTACGCCTTTCAGTACAGCATGGTAAGAACGGAACGAGTTGAGGGCACCGATGAAACTTGGCTCTTCACAAACGACAGTATCTCCCTCGTTAAGGACGGATTTGCCGAACAGGTCCATAATCTGCTGGGCACCGCTGGTAATGAGGACACTGTCACCGGGCGTGTGAATGCCGCAGTGCTTTTGCAGAAAGGCGGTCACGTCTTCCCGCAGGGCGGGCAGGCCCTCGGTTACACTGTATTGCAGTGCATCAATGGGCTGCTCCCGCAGGAGGTCATCGCTGCAGCGGCGAATGGCCTCTACCGGAAAAGCTTCCGGTGCGGGGTTGCCGGCAGAAAGGGAGATAACCTCCGGGTCAGCAGCATATTTGAAAATTTCACGAATCGCTGAGGGCTTCAGGGCTTTGACACGGTCGGAGAAATGGTAGTCCATTTTTTTACACCTTCTCTATTAGATTCCCATTAAAAAACTGCCCGCAAGGGCCGTGGCGGTACAGCTTTCTTTCTATTTTAGCACATTTGTACGGACAGCACCATAAAAAGTATGTGCACAGCGGCCAGTTCTGCGACAATCCGACATGCGGCGGCTTGTATAATAGAAATTACAAATTTGTAAATAAAGTACATATAGCGGAATGCTGCAGGAAATGGAGTGGTTCGACAATGGCAAAAGAGCAGACGCTGAATTGGGACCGGGCGGGCACCGCCATGAAGAAGGCCGCACGCCAGGCGGCGTTCTTTGCAATGGGCCTGTTGGCAGCACGTGCTGTGGTATTTGACCGGTGCGCACCTTTTGGGGTAGCGCTGGCGGCAGCCTGCCCATGGGAATACGCGGCGGCAGCGGCGCTGGGTTCAGTGCTGGGGTACCTGCTGCCGGGGACAGTGACCGTACCGATGCACTGCCTAATGGCACTGCTGGCGGCAATGGGTATTAGATGGGCGCTGCGGGAAGCGGCTTCGCGGTTTTTACGGGTGAAAGCGCTGTTTGCGGCGCTGATGGCCGGTATACCCATGCTGTGTACGGGGATGATTGTCTTTTATGTCAACAGTACGGGGACAAGCGGTGCTGCCTATGCAGTGGCTGAAGGCCTGCTGGCAGCCGGCTGGGGATACTTTTTCTCCCAAACAGGGGACCTGTTGGACCACCAGCTGCGGCAGGGAAACTGTTTGCCGCAGGAGCTGACCTGTGCGGCTTTTTCGGCCGGCGTATTTTTGCTGGCGCTTTCTGCACTGAAAATAGGGCCCGTGTCGGTTGGTGGTATCCTTGCGGTGCTGATTACCTTATATGCAAGTGAATACAGCGGTGTAGCCGGTGGCAGTGTATCCGGTGTAGCGGCTGGCGCCTGCCTGTCCTTTTCCGGCAGCGGATTAGGCGGACTGGCAGGTGCGTATGGAGTCGGCGGTCTGCTGGCGGGGCTGTTTGCGCCCATGGGCAGGCTGGCAGGTGCCTGTGCTTTCATTTTAAGCAGCGCGGTTGCAACTTTGCCGGAAGCACTGACCACCCAGCGAATGGACACGCTGTGGGAGGTGGCCATTGCCGCTGTATTGTATATTCTTCTACCGGAACGCCTGACCGGGCGGATTTTAGGGCATTTTTCCATATCAACCGCAAGTGTCGGAGAAACGCCGCGCGCACAGGATTTGCGCCGGACGGTTGTGACAAGACTGGACCACGCCGCGAACGCGCTTGGAAATGTAGCGGACACGCTGGCACAGGTGGGCGAAAAGCTGGACAAGTCTCAGCAGGCACACAGGCAGTCAGCGCTGCAGGTGTACAGCCGTACACAGGCTTCACAAAACCGCCGACGGCTGGTTCAGCAGTTTTCCGTCGTGCGTACAATATTAGAAGAAATGGCATCGGAATTTGAGCTGTTCGAGCACAGCGACAGCACAAGCGCCAGTTTGGTATCAGAAGTACTGTATGAGTTTTCTTTGCAGCCGCTGGATGTCAGCTGCAGAGTGGATCGATTTGAGCGCATGACAATTGAAGCAATGATTGTGCGGGGACAGGGCATACAGGTCAACAAAGCGGAATTGACGCGTGAGATTTCCAAAGTATGCGGGCGGACTTTTTCACAACCGAGCATCAGCCGGACACAAACGGCATGGCGACTTGTCTTTTGTGAACGGCCGCAGTTCCGTGTCATTGCGGCCAGTGCCCGACATAACTGTGGGGATAATATGCTGTGCGGGGACAGCACCCGCTGCTTTGAGGACGGCACTGGCCGGTACATCTGCATTTTAAGTGACGGCATGGGAGCCGGTGGCCGTGCGGCAGTGGATGGCGTGATGGTTTCGGATTTGCTGACACAGCTAATAGAAGCAGGAATTGGATTTGACAGCGCACTGCAGATTGTCAACACAGCCATGGGAGTGAAATCTGGTGACGAATCCACGGCTACGGTAGACCTTGTCAGTGCGGACCTGTATACTGGCATTATTCAGTTCTGCAAGGCCGGCGCCGCCATGAGCTTTGTCTGTCGACAGGGAAAGGTTTATCCGGTGGACGCACCCGGTCTGCCCGTTGGCATTCTGGAAACAGCGCAGTTTCACTGCGCACAGGAAGAACTGGGGGACAGTGACCTGCTGGTGATGCTCAGTGATGGTGCCCTGTGTGCGGGAACAAAATGGATATGTGATTTGCTGGCAGCTCCGGGGGATGCCAAAACACCGCAGGAATTGGCGGAGGCAATTGTTGCGGGTGCCGTGGCCCGCCGCAGTGACGGCCATGACGACGATGTTACGGCGGTGGTTCTGCAGCTGCATGCGTACCGTCCTGCTATGGAAACAGAAGAAGAATAAAAGATACAGGAATCCGGCCGTATGTGCAGCTGCACGGGCCGGATTTTTTTGCCTATAAAAAAGGAAAAAATTTTTTCCTCCTTATGTATAGGCAAAGAGACTGAAAGCAGGTATAATGGTGAAGTTGACAGAATAGGAAGTGGGGACAGAAGCATGAGGAAAAAGCCTGTATGTTTTCTGGCACTGACGCTGGCACTTGCCTGCTTGACGGGATGTGCACTTCCGGAAACAGACAGTGTATCTATTCCACCGGTCCAGACGGTTTCTTCAGCGGCAGCGGGACAAAGCTGTACGCTGGTGTCACAGCGGGGAGATTACAACGGCCTGCCCAGTGACAGCTGCCGCCGGCTGTACCAGCAGATGCTGGCCTGTGCCGGAAAGATTGCAGACCAAAAAGAAAAGAATGGCTATCCGCTGCAGCCTGCTGTCCTGTACACACAGCTTTCGGACAAAGATACACAGCTGACAGTGATGGCATTTTTTAATGATAATCCACAGATGTTTTGGGTTTCTAATCAATATACCTATACTTACTCTTTCACTGCAACCAGTGTGCAGCTGTACAGCCGTGTTTCACCAACAGTCTGCAGCAGTATGCAGAAACAGCTGCAGACAGCTGTGATAAGGGCAATGGCCGGCACTTCCGCCAAACAAAGCGAACTGGAACGGGAAGAAAACATTTATCAGGCGCTGGCGGACCGCTGCAGCTACGCGAATTCTTCTGCAGGCAAGGAACAGGACTGGCAGGACTATACTTCTTATGGTGCCCTCGTAAAAGGCAAAGCAGTTTGTGACGGCTATGCCCGTGCCATGCAGCTTTTGTGTGCGGAAGCGGGACTCTCCTGCCGGCTGGTCAATGGCAGCTCCAAAGGTGCGGCACATATTTGGAACCTGATTCGCATCGGCGGGAAGTGGTATCACTTTGACGGCACATGGATGGACAGCAGCGTGCGTACCTATGATTATTTCAATTTAACGGATACGCTGATACGGCAGGACCATACCATTTGTCCATCAAACGGGAACAATGCGGCCGACAGCAACCTGCCGATGCCGAGCGCCTCTTCCATGGATGCGAACTATTATCAGGCACGCGCGGTGCAGCTGACCAGTTTGGACAACAACAGCAAAAAAAAGCTGGCGACAGCTTTGGCACAGGCAGCAGCCAGCGGCAGGACGGTGCTGGCACTGCATTTAGGGGAACATCTGCCATACCGGCAGACAGTAGATGAGCTCTTTAATAGTATGCCGTATTTCTTTCAATCTTGTGTGGCAGCGGCGAACCGTGCACTGCCTGGCGGAAAAAAGCTTTATTATGATGGAATGCACTACAGCACCGCGGAAGCACAGCGTGGAATAAGCATTCAGCTGACTTATGCAAAAAACGGCTGAAAAACGGGCATAAACGCGCTTTTTAAAAAAAAGCAAAAAAAGATGAAAAAAGTAGTTGACAAAGGGAGAAAGCAG
>ENA-UOOM01000828-UOOM01000828.1-fermentation-metagenome-genome-assembly--contig:-NODE-828-length-32818-cov-11.066233_pt1 | contig 32818 bp, 31 predicted proteins | sample MGYA00245781_ERZ724031 | MGnify/ENA primary metagenome ERZ724031 (study PRJEB28704, sample SAMN03018317) | fermentation metagenome | biome: anthropogenic terrestrial biome; feature: soil; material... | reverse complement strand
AATTGCGCCTACCGTACCCGACATAATTATACAACCAATTAAGGCCAGTATTTTTGTTTTCATGTTTTTTCTCCTTTTCAGTTTATTCTTTCAAGTAGAAAGGTTACAGGTTTGTAACTTTTCTGTAATTTATGTTAACATGAACTGAAAAGGATGACAATATTGTAAATTATGTAAACCATTGGAAAATATGGTAAATATGGGAATTACTCTCTTAACTGTTAAGTTTTCTTATAATATCATATGAATTGTCATTATTCTTCACAAAGCCTTCAACCGTTGTATCAATGCCGCTGTAATCGTTAAACTCTACAAATGCGTCGCTAAGTTTTTCGGCAAGCTCTTGCGGTAAATCTTTCCTTGCCGCAAGCGCATCCTTTGGTATATCATCTGTACGAGAAACAATCTCAAGTTCGTTGTTAAAAAGTCCGTCGGCACGTGCTTTGTTAAACACTTCATCATAAGTTGCACCTGCGTCTACTTCGCCGGAAAGAACAGCTTTTACAACGTTAGTATGGTTGCCCAAAAATACACTTTTTTGGAATATGGAATCCGGGTTCATTCCGTTTCTTTTAATAAGGTCACGCGCATACAAATAACCGGATGCGCTCTTTTCGTCAACATATGCAAAAGTCTTACCTTTTAAATCATTGATAGAATGAACACGTCCGCCTTTTCGTGCAATTATATATCCATTATAAGAATAGCGGCCCGAAACCTTTGGCGTTACTAATACATTAGCACCGAATTTTTCATGCGCATTGACATATGCAAACGGAGAAAACCAGCCTATATCTATAGTACCATTTCCAACACCTTCACTTAAAGCATCATAACTTCTTACAATGACAGTTCTTGCTTTAAGTCCTATACTTTTACATACTCTCTCAAGTATAGGAAGATATGTTTGCTTGATTCTGGCAGGTTCAATAAACGGGTTAACCCCAAATATGATTTCATTATCTTTTTTGAAATATGTAGCGTGTTTTTGCAGAGCTTCAGAGGTTTCTCCAATTTTATTGCAATAATCAAGGATTGCATTATTTTTACCTTTTTGTATGTCAACAAGCTGAATTGCATTACACGATACATCATGAGTTTCCTGAACTGCACTTGCAATATGCTCAACCGCTTTTTCAATTTCCGCAGCTGTATCTTTCTGCATAATTGATTCCTTCGTAAGACCTGTAATTGCTTCTCGTATATTTTTTAGTGTTGAATTAATTTGATGAATTATCTCTGAAGCCTCATTTACAATAATATCAACATTTTTCATTTTGTCGGAAATTTCACTCATAGCCGTATTTGATGCTTCAATTTTATCGACTATATTATTTACTCCGCACTCAATTACTGAAATTGCCTTGTCAGTCTGTACCGCAAGTCTTCTTATTTCATCGGCTACAACGGAAAATCCTTTGCCGGCTTCCCCCGCTCTCGCCGCTTCAATTGCCGCATTCAGTGCAAGCAAATTTGTTTGACTTGATATGTTTCTTATGTAATCAACAATTTCATTTATTTCCTTTGATGAACTTTGGAGTTCCAAATTATTGTCTGATGCGACTTTAATCATCTTAGTTAAATCAAGAATAAAGTCACCAATACTGCCTATGGTTTTTTCATTTTTATTCAGCATTTCAATAGAAGTTTTTGAATGATTCTCTATTTTTACTATACCTTCGTTTAAGTTAGCACATACATTTACAAGTTCGTTGATACTTGCATTAATCTGCTCCGAACCTGCGGCGTTTTCCTCATTATACTTTTCTATATCATAAGAAATTTTTACAAGCTTTTCAAACGTTTTTATATTGTCCTTTGAAAGCCAAATCAGCTGTTGAGAATCAAACCCCATAGTTTCAGCCACCATAAAAAGTTCTTCAGAAAGCTTATCTTTTGTTGTAGTGGATTTCAATACATTGTTATTATTTCTCGAATAATCGCTTTGTGGAGAAAATAAAGTATTTGAGAAAAATATTATTAAAACACTAAATATACTGGAAATAATAAACCACATAAGCCCACCAAAATTAAATAGCAAAGAAATTAATTGTATTATTATAATTCCAATTGCCGAAACAATAGCAGACCGCTTGTTTTCGAGTTTCATTTACACCGCCCCATTCCCCTATAATTTTCTAAGTTGACTGGTAATAGTATCCATATTTAAATTATACATTTTATTATAATTCTTGTACTACATTTTGTCAATAATAGATAGTGTCTTCATTAAAATAATGATGTATTTACAATAAAAAGTGACTGTTTTACACCGAATTTCTTAATTCGCTGTAAAACAGTCACTGTAATTTTAGAAAATCTTGTTAATTTTATTTTGATATTTTATCAATAACAGTCATAATTTCGTTTATTTTCTCGTCAGCATCCCCATCTAAAAATGCTTCTTTGACACAAGAATGAAGGTGGGCGTCTATTATATCTCTGTTTGCTTTTCGTAAGATTGCTTCCGCCGCCAATATTTGATTAGATATGTCAATACAATAACGGTCCTCTTCAACCATTTTCAAAAGGCCGTCAAGCTGTCCACGTGCGGTTTTTAAAAGACGGATAATTTTTTCCTTATCTGCTTTCATAAATATCACCCTATTTAATCATTTTCACTTACGGAAACAGCTTCATATCCTGCATCATTAACAGTATTTATCAAAATGTCATCCGCTACATCTTTATTTAAGGTTACAACAGCGATTTTTTTATCAAGATTTACTTCTGCAGCTGCAACGCCGTCTAATTCACCCAAAACTTTTTCTACCCTTGCCTTGCAGTGTCCGCAGCTCATGCCATTAACGTTTATTACTTTTTTCATAATCATATTATCTCCTTTTTCTTTTGTATTTTCTTCGTTTACTTTAGTATATTTAGGTTTAAAAAACTTTAATCTTAAAGCGTTTGAAACAACACAAACGGAACTTAGGCTCATTGCCGCTGCTGCGAACATAGGATTGAGTTTCCACCCGAAAGCAAAATAAAATAATCCTGCAGCAATCGGAATTCCGATACTGTTGTAAAAGAAAGCCCAAAATAAATTTTCTTTAATATTTTTAATTACCTGTTTACTTAATTTTACAGCTGTAACAGCATCAAGTAAATCATTTTTCATCAATACTATATCTGCGGATTCGATAGCTATATCCGTTCCTGCTCCAATAGCTATACCCACATCCGCCCTTGCGAGCGCAGGGGCATCGTTGATTCCGTCGCCAATCATTGCCACCTTTTTTCCACTCTCTTGTATTCTTCGTATTTCGCTTTCTTTATCATCCGGAAGTACTTCGGCAATGACTTTGTCAATACTAAGCTGTTTCTTTATTGCTTCAGCCGTTCTCTTATTATCCCCCGTAAGCATAACTACGTCAATTCCCATTTGTTTAAACTGTTCTATTGCTTCAGAGCTTGTTGGTTTAACGATATCTGCCGCAGCTATAACACCCAATAATTTGTTTCCCTGTGCAAAATACAACGGAGTTTTTCCGTCCTCGGCAAGCTTATCGCTTATTCTTTCAAAATCACCGATATCTATATTTAAATGCTTCATCATTTTAATATTTCCTGCGGAATACTTTTTCCCATCGATATAAGCTGAAATTCCATAACCCGCCAAAGGCTCAAATTTTTCAGTCTGTTTAAGCTTTAGTTTTCTCTCGTCTGACTTTTCTGTAATTGCTTCCGCTAAAGGATGTTCAGACGGCTTTTCTATTGATGCGGCTAATGTGAGAAGATTGTCTTCGGTTATGTTTTCCGCTGTAATTATATCTGTAACCACAGGTTTGCCCTGTGTAATAGTCCCCGTTTTATCGAGAACAACAGTGTTTACTGTGTGTGCAGTCTCAAGCGCTTCGGCAGACTTTATTAAAATTCCGTGTAAAGCTCCCTGTCCTGTACCCACCATTATGGCAACCGGTGTTGCAAGCCCCAAAGCACATGGACATGATATTACTAAAACTGAAATACCGATAGACAGTGCAAATTCAAAAGACTGACCCAGTGCAAGCCAAACTATTGAGGAAACAACAGCTATTAAAATTACCGCCGGAACAAATACACCGCTTATTTTATCGGCAAGCTTAGCTATCGGAGCTTTAGATGAACTTGCTTCGTCAACCAATTCTATTATTTTGGCAAGTGTTGTATCGTTTCCGACTTTTTGAGCCTCAAACTTAAAATATCCTGATTTATTTATACTTGCGGCTATTACTTTATCCCCAGCTTGTTTTTCAATTGGGATACTCTCACCCGTTAAAATCGACTGGTCTACCGAAGAATTTCCTTCTGTTATTACACCGTCAACAGGGATACTCTGCCCCGGTCTTACGACTACTGTATCTCCGATTGCTACATCCTCAACAGGGACTTCCGTTTCAATACCGTTGCGGATTACAGATGCCGTTTTCGGAGCTAAATTTATTAATTTTGAAATTGCCTGCGATGTTTTTCCTTTTGACCTTGCTTCAAGGTATTTTCCGAGTGTAATCAAAGTAAGAATTGTACCGGCAGATTCAAAATAAAGGTCCATGCTGTATTTTTGCACAGTCTGGATATCATTATATCCAAGTCCGTATCCGATTTTAAAAATTGCAAAAATGCCATATAACAAAGCGGCAGACGAACCTATTGCAATTAATGAATCCATATTCGGAGTGCCATGAAACAGCGCTTTAAAACCTACTCTGTAATATTTTTGATTTATATAAACTATAGGCAGAGTAAGCAAAAACTGCGCAAATGAAAAAATTAAAGCGTTTTTTGTTCCGTGTGCCCAATCGGGTAAATACCAATTTAACATATGCCCCATTGACAAATACATAAGCGGAATTAAAAACAAAAACGAAACTATAATTCTTGTTTTCATTTCTTTTAATTCTAAGTCTGCCGAATTTACAGGAGACTGTTTTGTAATATCTTTATTGCTGCTTTTTAACTGCGCGCCATATCCGGCATCTTCAACAGCCTTAATAATTTTTTCATTTGATATTTTAGTGTTGTCAAAATCCACAGACATACTATTTGAAAGCAGATTAACGTTTACTGCTTTGACACCTTGTAATTTTTTAACACTTTTTTCTACATTTGCAGAACATGCTGAACATGACATTCCTGTTACATTAAACTTTTCTTTCATAATTTCACCTCGTACCCTATACCCCCTGAGGGGTGTTTATTTTATTATAACTATTATAACCTATAGTGTCAATATTATTTATAATTAATTCTTTTGCGGATATTGGCTAAACGGATAAATTTAATTTTTTTATATAGTAAAAAGCCGGCTTTCGCTACTTTGAAAGCCGGCTTAAAAGTTCTGATATTCGCTGTATAAGCCTGCACTCGTTCTCTAAATAAAAGAGAAGTCATCAGCTTTAACTGCGGTTTTGCATTTGTATGGGAGAACTTAATTCTCATTAACGGATTATATTATAAGCAAATAAATCTATCGAGTTCTAAATTTTATCAAACGAGTAATTATTCTCCGCACTCATCTTTATGTTCATGCTGATGGCAAATTGAACCTGTTGATTTTAATTCACCTTTAAGGTATTCTTGCACTGCTGTTTCTGCATCGCCTTGGGCGCCTGTTATAACTTCAATTTTACGCTCGCTGAATATATCAACTGCGCCGCCGCCCATTCCACCGGATATAATAACATTTACGCCCAAATCACCGAGATAATTAGGCAGGAATCCAGGCTTATGTCCCGGATTTGGAATTGATTCAGATTTTACGATTTCATTGTTTTCTATGTCATAAATATTGAAATTTTGGCAATGTCCAAAATGTCCGGTTACCATTTTTCCTTCACTCGCTACTGCAATTTTCATAGTTTATTCCTCCAAAAATTTATATTATATTTTTATTTCTGACCCTGCGGCCAAATACTGAACTTGGTTATGCATTTTTTCTGAAAGCCTTGTAAAAGCCGTTTTACCTGTGCAGTGGCATGTATAGTACTGCGTGTTATACTTCATAAGGCTTTGTGCTACTGCATCTATTAATTCGATAGGTTCGCTTGTGCCTGCACTCGGCCTTGAAAGGTGGAACCCCCCTATGGCCGTATTGGGTGCTTTACCTTTTATTTTAATATACTTATCTAATATATTTACAATTCCTTTATGAGCACATCCTGCTACAAGTACACATTTTTCATCTTCTGTAATTATCAAGTTCTGCTCATGTTCAAAATTGTCTTCTACTTGTTTTGAATCTTTTTGCATAAGTAAAGATTTATTTGAATTAGAACAAAACTGTTTTGTTTCAATATTTGAGAACAATTCCAATTCATCGTCAATTTTTAAGTTACCGTTTGTTAGGACAATTTGCGGATTTGAAGAAAGCTCTGATTTTAAGCTGATGTCACGAATTTCTCCGCTTGGATGTACGGAAAAATGCGGTTTAAAGCCATCTTTGTGAATATAAATTTTTGCTTTGTTATTTACATTCAAAAAGTCTAAAAGTCCGCCTCCGTGGTCAGAATGGCCGTGAGAAATTATTACTGTATCAATATTAGATATGCTAACGCCCATTTTTTCTGCATTTTTTAAAAAGAGACCGCTTTTTCCCAAATCAAAAAGTATTTTGTGATTTAAAGTTTCTATAAAAAGACTTAATCCGTGTTCATGTTCAAAATTCTCAGAAACAGAGCTGTCTTCTACAAGTGTTTTTACTATCATTTAATCAGCCCCCCGTTATCGCGGTATAGAAAGGCAAGAACCTTTAAAAACAACTTTTTGATTTCTTTTCCTGCATTGCATTCAATATCAACAACGCTTAAACCATTGTTAATTGCTTTTCCTGCATTTTTATCAAATGGAACTTTACCCAAACAAATAATATTGTTATCAATGCAAAATTGTTCTATCTTCTTTGTGTTTTGTAAATTTGTGTCATATTTATTTATACATACAGCAGTTGATACACCAAATTGATTTGAAGTTTTAATTATTCGCTCCATATCACTAATGCCCGAAACAGAAGGCTCTGCTACTATTAAGACCATATCAACTCCACTTATTGAAGCAATAACCGGACAACCTATTCCAGGTGAACCATCAATAACTGCTAAATCTGTTTTGGGTGCGTTTTCACTCATCTGACGCTTTACTTCCGTTACAAGTTTACCCGATGTGCCGCTGCCCATTTTAAGAGTTGCTGTAGAAAACACTGCAGAATCTTTATAAAGCTTCAACTCTCCTGAAACTTTGGGCTTCATAGTAATTGCGCTAACTGGGCAGATTACTTCACATACACCGCATCCTTCACAGGAAAACGGGGCAATATTAAATCTATTATTTTCTGTTTTGACAGCATAGAATTTACAATAATCCTTACATTTGCCGCAAGATACACAGATATCCGAATTAATTTCGGCCTTTGGTAGACCATAATAATCCGAAACTTCTTCTTTACCCATATTATTCATTATTAAATGAAGGTTAGGAGCTTCAACGTCGCAGTCGGCAAAAGCCATTGCATTTGATAATTTAATAAAAGCTGAGGAAATCGTAGTTTTACCAGTTCCGCCTTTTCCGCTAAGAATAAGAAGATGCTTCATATATGCACCTCCTTGAGGATTTTTTTGAGCAGTTTGCTAAATAAGACGCTATATTTATTGCTTTCAAATGTCGCAATGCGTCCATTTGAATTAATTCCCCCAAGTTCATAATCAAACGGTATGCTTTCTAAAATAGGCATAGAATGTCCTTTACAGAATTCTTCAGAAAGGTTTTCTCCCTCAACACATTTGTTTAAAACTACACCAAAAGGTTTATTGAATATTTTAACCAATTCGTAAACCATGTTCAAGTTGTGTGTACCAAATAATGTGGGTTCAGCGACCAATACGCAGTAATCTGCATATTTAATGCTTTCCATTGCCATGCATCCGCTTCCTGGAGGACAATCCAAAATTATTAGCTCATCTTTGTCTTTTAGGCTTTTAAACATTTCGCTTATAATTGGTATCCCCGAAGCCTCTCCCAAATTCATAATTCCTGTAATCACATTAACATCTTTTGCTTTTCCAAACTCTACTTTACCGACTTTTTTAGATTTTTCTGACAGTGCTTTTTGTGGACAAAACAATATGCAGCCACCGCATGAATGGCAGACTTCTTCAAAGAGCATAGGCTTATTGTTAATAAATGCCAAAGCATTAAACTTACAGAAATCAACACATTTTCTGCATCCACTGCAAAGGTTTTCATCTAAAGATGGTATACTTACCTTTACTGGTTTTTCTTTTAATTTTTCGGGTTTAAAAAATAAATGTCCGTTTGGCTCCTCAACATCGCAATCAACATATGTTGATTTGGACGCCGCCGCGGCTAAATTAACGGATACCAACGTTTTGCCGGTGCCGCCTTTACCGCTCAGAACCGCTATTTTCATTATTACATTCCCCCGTGATTGTGGAATCCGGGATGGACATCATCAAGAATTTGCAGTTTGTTTTCATTAAAAGCATCAATATTTTCTTTTGTAGTATTAAATGTAGTTTTGTAAACCTTAATATTTCCTGCTATTAATACATTTGCCGCATTTTCGCCACATCGAGGAGTTAAAACAGCATCTACTTTATTGTCAACAATAGATTGTGCGGCCTTTATTCCTGCACCACCCTGACTTGCCACGGCACTGTTGTCGAGAAAAACTTGATTTTGTGTTTCTATATCATAAATTAGAAACATTGGTGTCCTTCCAAATGATGGACAAATTGTAGTTTTGTCTTCGTTAACCGGAATGGCAATTTTCATTTTTATTCCTCCTTAAAACTATTACATTTCTGCCGTCTTTCACAGCATCGGCCATGTTTGCAGAATTTGTTTTTTCCATTACAAAGTCTGTAATCACCGCCTTCAATTATCAGTTGTTTTGAATTAACCAAAGCATCTGCAATTTTTGTTCTGGCCTCATTATAAATAGCCTGCACAGTCGTGCGGGCTACTTCCATTCTTTGGGCACATTCTTCCTGTGTAAGTTTTTCTAAATCAATAAGACGTATTGTTTCATATTCATCTACAGTCATCGTAACAATATTGTTTATGTCATTGTCAAAACCTAACGGACCGAAATTGGAAGTGCCGGGCAGTTCGCATACTCTTCTGCATTTTCTGGGCCTCGGCATATAAGCACCCCCTTAATTTGTGTTCATACAGAAAGAACAGCTTGTTTTTGGCATATGTCAATTACAATTTATATTGTACATCATTTATGACATATGTCAATAACATTTTAATAATATTTGCAAAATAATAAAATTCATTCAAAGCAATCAAATGCTTTTGTGCTATAATTAAAAAATAACGTAGGTTTAATATAATGAAATTTAATTATATAGACAGGAAAGACTGGGCAAGAGAAGAATATTTCAATCACTTTTTAAATAGCATAAGATGTACCTACAGCAACACAGTAAATATTAATATTACCGAACTGTTAACTCGGCTGAAATTAAATAATTTAAAGCTTCATCCTGCTTTGATTTATATGATAATAACTATTGTTAATAAGCACAATGAATTTCGTATGTCGTCCGATAAAGACGGAAACTCGGTTATTTCAGCGAAGTAAATCCAAGTTATACCGTTTTTCATAATAAGACAGAAACTTTTTCGAACCTTTGGACCGAATATGATAATAGCTTTTCGATATTTTACAAAAACTATCTTTCTGATATTGAAAAATACAAAGATGTTAACGGTATTTTGGGTAAGAACAACTAACCGGATAATATTGTACAAATTTCAGATGTTCCGTGGGTTAATTTTACAGGATTAAACTTAAATGTGTATTGTGACGGTACATATCTTCTGCCAATCTTTACTATAGGTAAATACATTGAAGAAAATAAAAAACAGGCCGTATAGGCCTGTGTAAGGTTCGCTGACAACGACCGTTCCGCCGGTAACATTTGCGATATTTCCAAGATTGTTTAAAGTCGTTTTTTTCTCTACCCCGCTGTCATCTTCTCCTTTTAATCATCTGTTTTGTATGGTGTGGCTTCGTCAGGTACTGGTTTTGCGTTCTTCATAAGGCGCTCAAAAGCCTGTTTACCCTGTATTCCTCCCTTTTCCAGCAAAAGCTGAATTTCTTCACCGCTTAAAACTACAGTGTAGTTAGAATGTTCCATTTTATTTATAATTTGCTGAACAGTATCACCCACATAAGCTGAAAAAATCCTCGTTGTTTTGCCGTTTTCCGTAATGTAAATTCCAGTTTCTCCTTTCTTTACACAATTAAAGCCAAATGTATAAGTTTTAGTCCCGTTTTTATTCTTAACAGGTCTTTTTGCCGTGAAAGTTTGTAATACTTCTCCATTCCCCACAGTATAGCTAATTTTTGCATTTGGATTTTTAGGTGTAATGAGAAAACTATATTGTTCACCGACAGAAAACAATGCCCTACCAGTAGTATCTGAATGAATATCATTAACTGTACCCGCCGCAGAAGCCGGTATAGTAATCAGATTACAAATCAAGGCAGTTCCTAATAAAAAACTACTGATACGCTTACAATGATTTCGCATAAAAGCATCTCCCTCATTTATATGATTTTATGTTGTTATTATTTTTTCAGCACATTTAACACCGTCAACTGCGGCAGAAATAATTCCTCCCGCATATCCTGCGCCTTCACCGCAAGGATAAAGTCCCTGTACCGAAACTGATTGCATACTGTCATCTCTCATTATTCTGACCGGTGACGAACTTCGGCTTTCTACCGCGGTTAGAATTGCGTCCGGATACGAAAATCCTTTTAGTTTTCTGTCCATTAAAACAATACCTTCGCGCATAGAGTCTGTAATGCATTTTGGAAGACAATCGTCTAAATTGCACGGCGTGATTCCCGGGCTGTATGTTGGTTTTACACTTCCAATATTTTTTGACTTACGCGAATTTAAAAAATCCTCAACTCTCTGCACAGGGGCAAAATAATTTTCACCGCCAAGTCTAAATGCGGCCTTTTCCAGTTTGCGTTGGAATTCTACTCCTGCAAGCGGATGTTCGCTTCCAAAATCATTTGTATCTACTCCGACAAGTAAAGCAGAATTTGCATTAACACCATCGCGTGCAAAATTGCTCATTCCGTTTGTAACAAGGCTGTCGTCTTCACTTGCTGCCGCTACAACATTCCCGCCTGGACACATACAAAATGTATAAACACCCCTGCCGTTTTTTAAATGTACAGCAAGTTTATAATCCGCCGCGCCGAGGTTCGGGTTACCTGCAAATTTACCGTACTGTGAAACATCGATTGATTTTTGAGGATGTTCAATTCGCGCTCCTACGGAAAACGGTTTTTGAGTCATTTGTATTCCCAACGAATAAATCATCTCGAAAGTATCACGCGCACTGTGCCCGACTGCAAGAACCAAACTGTCTGTTTCAATATCATATTCACAGCCGTTTTGGGGTTTTACTGAAATTCCAATTACCTTATTGTCTTTTATTTTAATATCTTTTAATGCGGTTTCAAAATGGACTTCTCCCCCAAGCGAAATAATCTGCTCTCGAATATTTTTTACTGCCTGCGGAAGCCTATCAGTTCCGATATGAGGTTTAGCCATATATAATATTTCATTTGGTGCGCCTGCAGAAACAAACTCCTCCAGCACTTTACGGGAACGATTATCTTTTGTTCCTGTATTAAGCTTACCATCTGAAAAAGTTCCGGCTCCGCCTTCACCGAACTGAACATTACAGTCTGTATTAAGTTTTCCTGTTTTCCAAAAATGTTCAACTTCTAATTTACGTTTTTCCACCGAACTTCCCCGTTCAAGTACGATAGGCCGCATACCTGCTTGTGCAAGAATTAAAGCACAAAATAGTCCCGCAGGTCCAAACCCCACCACAACAGGACGAAGGGGTTTCGGTTTCCCGACCGGAAGCTCATAACAGTAAGGTTCTTTTTCAATTATTTTATTATCTTTTATTCTAATCTTTTTATTACATTCAACGTCAACCGTACATATAAAATGGACATTATCCTTTTTACGGGCGTCTACTGATTTTTTGTAAAGCTTCAAAGAAATTATATCATCTACGTTTACTTTAAGCTTTAGCGCCGCCTGCTTTTTTAATTCTTCATATGTTCCGTCGAGTTTCAGTCGTATTTCCGATATTCGATACATTATTTCACCTTTTTTTATTTATTAATGAATGTGCCGCCGAGAATCCTGCTTTAATACCCGTACTCCAAGCCCAATGAAGGTTGTACCCTCCGCAGTCTCCGTCAATATTTAAGAGTTCTCCTGTTAGGTATAGTCCACTGCAGAATTTTGACTGCATATTATCGTCGACTTCTTTAAGCGATACACCGCCTGCAGTAATTTGGGCATCCCTGAAACCTAAAGTTCCGGTAACATTGAAGCGGAAGTCCTTTACAGTTTCGCCAATCGTTTCAAGTTGTTTGCCGCTTAATTGATTTACAAATTTCGGGCAGTTTTTTAATGCATTATGCACTACTTCTTTTGCAGCTAATTTATTTATATATCCGTTTAATATTTCATTTGTCGAAAGATTATCTAAAACTTTTTTAGTATGCCTTAACATAGAAAAGACCTGTTTTAACGAGTAATCAGGAAGCAAGTCCAACGATATTTCAATATTGTTTTTATTTTGAAGTTCATTAATAAAACGTGACAGTTCAAAAATACAAATTCCTGATAAGCCTTTATCCGTAAATTGTACTTCACCCTTCACTTTTTTTACCGGTTTTCCATTTAAAAGTAAAACGGCTTCTGCCGCGTTTCTTGCTCCTTTTAGCGGCTTCGCACGTTTGGGGTCTGTTGTAACTTGTACCAAAGCAGGAAACATCGGAGTTACACTGTGACCTAATTTTTTCAGCATTTCAAATCCGCTTCCGTCAGAGCCAAGCTGAGGGTAAGCCATTCCGCCGAAAGAACATATTACGTTCTTTGCTATTACTGAATCTTCATTTGAATGTATGATATATCCGCTATTTGTTTTTTCTATTTTTTCTGCTTTAAAATCTAAAATAGTCTCAATATTATAATTTTCAAGCTGATATCTTAGAACATCCAAAACTGATGCCGCCTGAAAATTGTTTGGATACACTCGTCCTTCGTCCTGTTCTATGCAAGGCAGTCCCATCTTCCAAAAAAAGTCAATAATGCTTTTAGGCGAATATTCACTCAAAAATGAATATAAGAATTTTGTATCACCGTGATAATGATTAACATCTACATTCATATTCGAAAGATTGCACCGACCGTTACCTGTGGCAAGTATTTTTTTCCCTATTCGGTTATTTTTTTCAAGAATAACAATTTTTGAATTAACTTTATTGTTTTTTAATTCCTGTGCCGCCGCTATAGCTGCAATTATACCTGATGCACCGCCGCCTATAACAGCAATATCATATTTTAAAGCCATTTTTTCCTCCACGCAGTATCACCAAAGAAATCCCAAAATACCGTACGAAATAATACACATAATTACATCTGCTGTTAATGTTCCGGCGGCAATGGATATCATAGCGCTTTTAAATCTCATACCAAGGAGTGCCGCAATCATCGCACCCGTCCATGCACCCGTTCCCGGGAGCGGAATTGCTACGAAAATGAGAAGACCAAAAGTTTTGTATTTTTCAACGGATTTACTTTTCTTCTTTGCTTTTTCTTCTAATCTGCGTACTAATTTTAAAAATCTGGTATTTTTTAACCAGTCAAAAATCTGACGTATAAAAAGGAGAATAACAGGAATAGGGGCTAAAGTTCCTACTAAACAGATAAAAAATGCACGAACCATATCTACGTTCAGCATCCCCGCTGCTAAAATTCCTCCCCTTAGTTCCAAAACAGGCAACATAGATATTATAAATATAATTAATTCTTTGGAAGCGGAAGTGCTGAATATTCCCACCAAATTTTGAACTATTTGATCCATTAGAATCTCCTTATTATGTATTATTATATTCACTCTTTAATAATATATAGTTTATTATACCGGTTTATTTTTCTCACAATATTTATAATAATAACACAAGATTAAAAAATCGTCTAACAACAAATAGTTAAACTTTTTTAAACATTCTTTAAACCAAACAAAAAACCGGTACAGACTTAATCTGAGTCTGTACCGGTTTTGGTTGAATCAACAATTATTCGAAATATCTTTTAAGTAATCCTTTGAAACCTGCGCCATGGCGTGCTTCATCTTTAGCCATTTCATGTACTGTGTCGTGAATAGCATCATAATTAAGTGTCTTAGCACGTTTTGCAATATCAAATTTACCTGCACATGCACCGGCTTCCGCTTCTACACGCATTTCAAGGTTTTTCTTAGTGCTGTTTGTAACAACTTCACCGAGAAGTTCAGCAAAACGAGAAGCATGGTCAGCCTCTTCAAGAGCATACTTTTTAAATGCGGCGGCAACTTCAGGGTATCCTTCCCTGTCTGCCTGACGAGCCATTGCAATGTACATACCGACTTCACAGCATTCGCCGTTGAAATTTGCAACTAAACCATCGTAAACTTCTTTATCTATTCCCTTTGCAACACCAATAACATGCTCACATGCAAAAGGCGCATCTTCTTTTTGTTCAACAAATTTTTCCTTAGGTGCCTTGCACTGTGGGCAGACAGCCGGAGCTTCTTCACCTTCATAAACATAACCACAAACTGAACATACAAATTTTTTCATATTATATACCTCCAAAAAATAATTTATTTATTATAAAGACTCTTGTCTTTGTAAACATTTTGAACAAATACCGTGGAACATAACTTCATATGATTCAACACGGATATTGTATTTTCCCGAAACTTTTTCGCTTACCCCATCTTCTATATATTTACCGGGGATATCTAAAACCGAGCCACAGCATGAACATACGAAATGAGTATGTGGTTTTGTGTTGCCGTCAAACCTCTCCTGCCCATTCACTGTTCCGACACTCATTATTGTTCCATCGTTTTTAAACTGAGATATATTTCGGTATACAGTTCCCAAGCTGAGGTCCGGATACTCCGGTTTTAACTTTTGATAAACCCATTCTGCTGTAGGGTGACTTGTAGTCGAGCAGATTGCGTTTAAAATTGCTTCCCTCTTTCTGCTATAGTTCTGTTTCTTTTTCATATTGTCCATTCTCCATATCTAAGATAATAATAATTGTTCTTATTATTACATACGGATAAGATTTTGTAAAGAAAATAAATTTTTAATATTAATAATAATAACTGTTATTGTTTTGCTGTGTCTATATAGTAGCACAATGAATGTATTTTGTAAAGGCCTTTTATAATTTTTTACACAATTAATAAAATTTTATTATATTTAATTTATAATTTGTATTATTTTTAAATTTTGTTATAATACATAGGTACGAATCACTAATTAATCAAACAACAAAATAAGAAGGTCATTATTAATGAGAGGAAAAGAAATCGTAAAAGAATATTCAATCATAACCATCAGTACCTTAATAATTGTTTTCGGCATCTATTTTTTTAAATTTCCAAACAATTTCACATTCGGGGGTGTAACCGGTCTTTCAGTCATAATAGGCCATATATCTCCTATATCTCCGGGTACGGCCAACCTGATAATAAACATTCTGCTGCTTATTATAGGCTTTCTGGTATTGGGGAAAAAATTTGCAGTCAAAACAATTTACGCATGTATGCTTTTGTCAGTATGTATTTCTGCGCTTGAACACTATTTACCTTTAAAAGCTCCACTTACCGATGAGCCTCTGCTTGAATTGATTTTTGCTGTATCCCTGCCGGCTTTCGGTTCGGCACTGCTTTTTAATATAGATGCTTCCAGCGGTGGTACGGATATACTTGCCATGATACTTAAAAAGTACACCAGTTTTGATATAGGACACGCGTTGTTTTTATCCGATATACTGATTACACTTTCAGCATTTTTAGTTTTTGATATAAAAACAGCTCTGTTTTCATTTATTGGTCTTATGGCAAAGTCTTTGGCAATTGACAACGCAATTGAAAGTATTAATCTTGCAAAATATTTCAATGTGGTCTGTTCTGAGCCTCAAGTCATATGTGATTATATTGTAAATAAATTACGTCGCAGTGCAACAGTATGTGATGCACAGGGAGCTTTTTCGCACAACCATAAATATATTATCTTTACCGCAATGCGCCGCTCACAAGCTGTTCAGTTAAGGCGGTTTATAAAGCGTGTGGAGCCCGGCGCTTTCATTTTAATTTCCAATACGAGTGAGATAATAGGAAAAGGTTTTCGTGACTAAGCTAAAATAGATAACCATAAAAAAGTATCAGCTGCAAAATTTAATGCAGCTGATACTTTTTTATTATTTTAATTATATGCTATATGCTAATTTTTCAAAATTGTCTATTGTCATAGGCTTTGCAAAATAATATCCCTGTACTGTGTCACATCCTATTTTCTTTAAATAGTCGACCTGCTGTTTAATTTCCACACCTTCTGCAACAGTAGTAACATTAAGTTCTTTTGCCATAGAAATAATATTTTTAATAACTATTTCTGAACGTTTTTGCTCTTTTAAAGATGAGGACATAAAAAACTCACGGTCTAATTTAAGTATGTTTATGTCCAAACATTTTAATGTATTAAGCGAAGAATAGCCCGTCCCAAAATCGTCCATAGACAGCTTAAAACCAAGTTTGTGAAATTCATCAACAAAATCACTAAGAACTTTCATATTATTATAGACTGCCGTTTCAGTAATTTCCAGTTCGATTAAACTTGGAGATATGTTATATTTTTTTATTATTTCGTATATGTTTTTAACGAAATTTTTCCGTCCCAAATGTTTTCTCGACATATTCACTGCAACCGGTACCGGTTTTAATCCCTTATCTATCCAAATTCTAAGCTGTTTACAGACATGTTCCAAAACATAAAAGTCCAGTTCAACAATAAAACAGTCTTTTTCAAAAATAGGTATAAACTCATCCGGAAAAAGCATACCTAATTTATGGCTTTTCCAACGAACCAATGCTTCCGCACTTGAAATTGTATTGTCTGAAAGCCTGTATTTCGGCTGAAGATAAACCAAAAACTCATTTTGGTTTATCGCATTTATCATTTCATCCTCTATTTCTTTATTCCACAATATTTTATCCCTAATTTTTTGATTAAAGAACGTATAATTATTTACGCATTTTTCTTTTGCCGTTTCAAGTGCAAGATTTGCTCCGTCTATCATTCTTCTGACATTCATTGTTCTGTCTTCAACTTTATAGATTCCAAATGAGAATGACGGTTTTTCTAATATACTGCTGCAATTTATATTATGCGTATAATTTATAAACTCATTGATAAAATTGATTATATCATTTTCTTTTTTCCATTGTATCATAACGACGAAAGAGTCCGCCGTTTCTCTGGCAAATATTCCTTTATCTTGTATTATATCCTTTAGCGTGTGAGCAATGTCACACAGTAATTTGTCACCCGCTTTATAACCGCATACATCGTTAATAATTGCAAATTTATCAATATCCAATACTATTATTGCATATTTTGCTGTTGTATTTTTCTTTAAAATTTCTTTAGCATCTTTCTCAAATTTGAGTGAATTTGAAATTCCCGTAACAATGTCATAAAATGCTATATTTTCAAGTTCCTTTTCTTTTTCTCTTTCGCTTTGAAGAATATATATTACTAAAAAGCAGTATATAACCGCTCCTAAAATAAGTAAAGTTCTAACTTGATTAAAAATTGTACCGGAAAATCGATTCACTAAGCCGCTTTTCTGCAAACCGTTTTTTAATATGAAGTTTATCAATGTACTTATAAATACTAAAGTGATAGAAATAACAGCCACTATTTTATTATCAAATTTCTTTTTTCTTGGTTGTTGTTTCAATCATACACCACCTATCAAATATAATGAATTATAAAGCATTATTTAGTTACTTTATTTTTGAGTATTATACCCTATATGTTGGCTATTTTTATTCCAATAATATACCAAAATTTAATATACTTCGAAAATTTGTAAGTGTAATTATATAACTCTATTTACAAATTATTAAATTGTGCTATAATATTACTCAGAAAAGAGATGATACAAATGGGTAGAAGCGTTTATAGTTTAGTTCTTATAGATGAAATTGTTGAGGCAGTAGATAAATTGGCTTATGAAAAGAACACAAGCCGCAGTAACCTTATAAATCAAATATTAGCTAAGTACTTCTGCTTTAACACTCCTGAAATGCGTATGAGGGAAATCTTTGAAAATGTAGAACAATCTATGTGCAATATAGACTGTTTCCAAATTCAGTTTCAGCCCAGCAGCACCATGATATCCATTCGCAGTGCTTTACGTTATCGGTACAAGCCCACTATCCGTTATATGCTTGAGCTTTACCGCTTGTGCGAACCTGCTATGGGTGAACTAAGAGTAACTATGAGAACACAAAACAGTACCTTAATAGACATTTTAACAAGCTTTTTTGAATTTTGGAGCACTCTTGAAAATAAATATATCGGTTCGCTTTTCCCCGACGGAAATGTTTTCTGTTCGGTTGAACCCGGGAAATATTTACGGCAGTTTATACTTCCGCAAAATGAAAATGAGCAGACAAACGATATCATAGCTTCTGCAATTTCAAACTATATTTATTTCATAGATTCATGTTTAAAGCTGTATTTTTCAAAACTTGACAATTTAAATGAAGCTGCCTATTTCATTGAGAATAAATATTGTGATTATTTAAAAAATAATGTAATTATATAAATCTTTTATTTTAAGTTAGGAGGTAAAATATATGAACGCTCAAAAGTTTACACAAAAATCTTTGGAGGCAATACAACAGGCACAAAATATTGCGCTTCAAAACAGCAATATGCAAATTGAAGAAGAACATCTTTGTGAAGCACTTTTACTGCAGGATAACGGACTTATTCCCCAGCTTCTTAAAAAAATGGGCATTGAACCACAAGCAGTACTAAGCAGTGTAAAGCAAGAAACGGCTAAAATACCAAGTGTGACCGGACCGGGACGAGAACCCGGAAAAATATATGTTTCGCAGGAAGTTGACTCTGTTCTGGTTGATTCTGAACGTGAAGCGGAACGCATGAAAGACGAATACGTTTCGGTAGAACACATCATGCTTGCAATTTTAAATAAGCCAAATTATTCAATGAAAAAAGTATTCGATACTTTTGGAATAGACCGTAATAAATTTCTTTCCGTACTGTCTTCAGTCCGAGGTAACACAAGGGTAACAAGCGACAGTCCGGAAGAAACATACGATGCCCTTTCAAAATATGGACAGGATTTAGTTGAACTTGCTAAAAACCACAAACTTGACCCCGTCATCGGCAGGGATTCAGAAATAAGAAATGTAATCAGAATACTTTCAAGAAAAACAAAAAACAACCCTGTATTAATCGGTGAACCTGGTGTAGGTAAAACAGCCATTGCAGAAGGCCTCGCACTCAGAATTGTGCGCGGTGACGTTCCAAACAATCTTAAAGAACGCAAGCTTTTTTCGCTTGATATGGGTTCATTGATTGCCGGAGCAAAGTTCCGCGGAGAATTTGAAGAACGACTTAAAGCCGTTTTAAATGAAGTCAAGAAAAGCGATGGCAGAATTATACTCTTTATAGATGAGCTTCACACTATTGTTGGTGCAGGGAAAACCGAAGGTTCAATGGACGCGGGAAACATTTTAAAGCCAATGCTTGCCAGAGGTGAACTACACTGCATAGGAGCAACTACTCTAAACGAATATCATCAGTATATCGAAAAAGATGCCGCTCTCGAAAGGCGTTTTCAGCCTGTAATGGTTGAAGAACCAAGTGTTGCCGATACTATTTCAATTCTCAGAGGATTAAAGAAGAGATACGAAGTTTTCCACGGAGTTAAAATTCAGGATCAGGCGCTTATTGCCGCCGCCGTACTTTCGGACAGGTATATTTCGGAAAGATTCCTGCCTGATAAGGCAATTGACCTTATAGATGAAGCTTGTGCAATGATAAGAACTGAAATTGATTCTATGCCTACTGAACTCGACGAAATTTCCCGTAAAATAATGCAGAATGAAATTGAAGAAGCGGCGCTTAAAAAAGAAACGGATTCGATTTCTCAGGAGCATTTAAAGGAAATACAAAAGGAACTTGCCGACCAGCGTGAACAGTTTAAAGAAATGAAGGCAAAATGGGAAAACGAAAAGCAGGCAATTTCAAAAGTTCAAAAACTTCGCAAAGAAATAGAAAATGTCAATGCCGAAATTGAAAAGGCTCAGCAAAATTATGACCTAAACAAAGCGGCGGAATATAAATACGGCAAACTCCCCGAACTTACAAAGCAGCTTGAAGAAGAGGAAAAAATCGCAGAAAAAGCTCAATCATCCGACTCTTTACTGCGCGACAGAGTAACTGATGAAGAAATAGCAAAAATTATAGGACGCTGGACGGGTATTCCCGTTTCGAAACTCATGGAAGGCGAACGTGAAAAACTTTTACATCTTGACGACACACTCCATCAGCGTGTTATCGGTCAAGACGAAGCGGTTCAAAAAGTTTCCGAGGCTATTCTGCGCTCGCGTGCGGGGATACAGGATCCAAACAGGCCAATCGGTTCATTCATGTTCCTCGGTCCTACCGGTGTAGGTAAAACAGAGCTTGCAAAAGCTTTGGCGGAAACATTGTTTGATGACGCGAGAAATATGATTCGTATTGACATGACTGAATATATGGAAAAATACTCCGTATCACGTTTAATCGGAGCGCCTCCGGGTTACGTCGGTTACGAGGAAGGCGGCCAGCTTACCGAAGCAGTTCGCAGACATCCTTATTCGGTTGTTTTGTTCGATGAAGTCGAAAAAGCACATCCGGACGTATTTAATATTTTACTCCAAGTACTTGACGATGGCAGAATTACCGACTCGCAGGGAAGAACTGTAGATTTTAAAAACACTATAATTATATTGACTTCAAACCTTGGCTCAAGCGCAATTTTGGAAGGTATTAATTCAGACGGACAAATCAGCGAAGAAGCAAAAAATCAAGTACATGCACTGCTCAGACAACAATTCCGTCCTGAATTTTTAAACCGCTTAGACGAAATTGTATTTTACAAACCGCTTACTCGCAATGAAATCGATAAAATTGTTGATTTACTTATTGAAGATTTACAAAAACGTTTGAACGAAAAACAGCTTACAGTAAAACTCACTCCCGAAGCAAAAAATTATATAGCAGACCAAGGTTACGACCCTGTTTACGGAGCAAGACCGCTTAAACGTTATATTCAAAGCAATGTTGAAACTTTAATTGCAAAAACTATAATTTTAAAAGATTTAAAGCCTAAAACGGTATTGACAATTGATTATTCAGACGGTAAGCTAAACATAAAAGATACTGAAACGGAGAATTAGTATGATTTACAAAATTTTCGGCAATACCGCTGTCGTACGAATTGACCGTGGAGAAGAAATTGTAAGCTGTGTTAAAAAGCTGTGCGAAAAAGAGAATATCCGTCTTGCAAGCATTACTGCACTGGGAGCCGTTGACCACATTGCTATCGGGCTGTACCGTGTAAGTGAAAAGAAATATTTTAAAACAACCATTGACAAAGAAATGGAAATGACTTCTCTTATAGGAAATGTCACAACAAAAGACGGAGAAATCTATCTTCATTTTCATGCAAACTTTGCCGGCGAAGACGGAAAAGTCTTTGGCGGACATCTAAACGAAGCTGTTGTCAGTGGAACGTGCGAAATGTTTATTACAATTTTAAACGGTAAGATTGAACGCGAATGCGACAACGTTACCGGTCTTAATATATTATCATTTAATTAAAGGAGAGTTGCAAATGGTTAAGCATATTGTAATGTGGAAACTTAATGATGAAGCAAAAAAGGATATTAATAATATTGCTTCTGATCTTCAAAAAAGGTTTAAATCCCTGCTGGGTGTTGTTGAGGGTTTAAAGGCTATTGAAGTCAGCAAAAACTATAATGGAGGCAAATTTGATATTGTGTTGTTCTGCGACTTTGACACAAAAGATGCACAGGATAAATATCAAACCCACCCCGCACACTTAGCAATAAAAGAAGTTGTACACGAGCTTACCTGCGACAGGGATTGCGTGGACTGCGAAATTTAAAATTCAGCATTATACTTTAAAGGACAGGAATTTTTAATTCCTGTCCTTTTTGTATTTAATCTTATTAACTATATAACAGGGTAGAATATTCGTCAAAAAATACAAGTTTAAAAGCTGCTTTATCCTCTTTCATTTTATTAAACTATAATTATTTGGTACAAAAAACAATTTTTTAAATATTATGGTGTAAGGGAAAAAATATGATTTTCTCTTTTCAAAGGAAGGAGGTTTAGGAATGAATGAAATATTTTCCTTGAGCAATTTAAAAGAAGGTGAAACCGCTACTGTAAAAAAGCTTCGTTCTACAGGAAGCATGAGAAGACGTCTTCAGGATATAGGTCTTATTGAGGGTACAAGGGTAGAATGTCTGCAAAAGAGTCCCTCAGGCGACCCTATTGCTTTTTTAATCCGGGGGGCTGTTATTGCACTCAGAAGCGAAGATAGCTGCAACGTGGTAATGAGCGAAAATTAACAGACAGAACGCAATTCTGCAATTACAAAATAAACAGCTTTGCACTTGCAGAATTGCTTTTATTTTAATACATTTCTTCTGAAAGGATGATACGAGTGGGTTTAACTGCAAAATCAACGGGTATTAAACTAATTGAAGGCAGTTTGGATATTGAAAAAGAAACCCCAAATGATAAAGTAATAGCCTTGGCGGGAAACCCCAATGTAGGAAAAAGTACGGTATTTAATGCATTGACCGGTATGAATCAACACACAGGAAACTGGCCCGGCAAAACAGTAACAAGTGCGCAGGGAAAATGTACTTTTAATAAAACAAATTATATTATGGTTGATATCCCCGGTACATACTCTCTAATGGCACATTCAGCTGAAGAAGAAGTTGCGCGGGATTTTATATGCTTCGGCAATCCTGACGCTATTATTGTAGTGTGTGATGCCACTTGCCTTGAAAGAAATATGAACCTTGTCTTGCAGACTATAGAAATTTCCGACCATGTCATCGTCTGCGTAAACTTAATGGACGAAGCAAAAAAGAAACATATTCATATAGATTTCGGAAGTCTTCAAAAAGATTTGGGCGTACCTGTTGTAGGCATTAGTGCAAGAAGTGGAAAAGGGCTTGGGGAATTAATGCAAGCCGTTGAGGAACTTAATAACGAAACTTTTATAAACCCAATTAAAATAAAATATATATCTCCGATAGAGGAAGCTATTGCAATACTGGAACCGGCAGTAAAAGAAAAATTAGGAGATAAATTAAGTTCCCGATGGGTATCGCTTAAACTGATTGACAGTGATGACAGTCTTATGAGCAGCATTAAAAAGTACTTGGGATTTGATATTACAAAAGATGAAGCGATAGCGAAAAAGATTTTTGAAGCAAGGGCACATCTTAAAGAATGCGGAATAAATGAAGACACTCTAAATGATAAAATAGCATCCTGCCTTGTTATTACTGCTGAGGGTATCTGCGCTGACGCAGTATCATTTGAATCGGAAAAGTATAATTCGCGTGACAGAAAAATAGACCGTATCCTAACAAGTAAATGGAGCGGCTACCCAATCATGATACTTCTGCTTATTTTTATTTTTTATCTTACTATAACAGGAGCAAATTATCCTTCAGAAATAATTGCAAATGTGCTGTTTAAATTTCAAGATGTATTACTCGAATTTTTTAAAAGCCTTCATATTCCCAATTGGATTACCGATATGGTTGTAATGGGAGTTTATCGTGTGCTTGCATGGGTAGTATCGGTAATGCTCCCCCCTATGGCTATATTCTTTCCTCTTTTTACACTTCTTGAAGATGTCGGCTATTTACCGAGAATAGCATTTAATCTTGACAGGCATTTTAAGAAAGCAAATGCCTGCGGTAAACAGGCACTTACCATGTGCATGGGATTTGGCTGTAATGCGGCGGGTATAGTGGGGTGTCGTATTATAGATTCTCCGCGTGAGCGTCTTATAGCAACTATTACAAATAATTTTGTTCCCTGCAATGGAAGATTTCCCACACTTATTGCTATTATTACAATGTTTTTTGCAAGCAGTGTAGCTTTACCTTTTCAGTCATTTATTTCGACCCTTATATTAACAGGGGTAATTGTGTTGGGAATTATAATGACATTTCTGATTTCTAAATTACTCTCAGTAACAATATTAAAAGGAGTTCCATCGTCATTTACCCTTGAGCTTCCACCTTACAGAAAACCTCAAATAGGAAAAGTTATCGTACGCTCTATATTTGACCGTACATTATTTGTATTGGGCAGAGCCGCTGTGGTTGCCGCCCCCGCCGGTCTTATCATATGGATTATGGCTAATGTAAAAGTCGGAGGAATAAGTTTACTGTTACACTGTTCCCAGTTTTTAGACCCATTCGCTAAGCTTTTGGGGCTTGACGGTGTCATACTAATAGCTTTTATTCTTGGATTTCCCGCTAACGAAATCGTAGTCCCTATTATTATAATGGCTTATATGGCAACGGGAAGTATTGTGGATCTTCAGGATTTAACCCAGCTTAGAACACTTCTTGTAAATAATGGGTGGACTTGGCTTACCGCTGTGTGTACTATGCTTTTCTCTCTTATGCATTGGCCATGTTCCACAACCTGCCTGACAATAAAAAAAGAAACTCAAAGTCTTAAATGGACAGCAATTTCCTTTGCGATTCCAACCGTTGTAGGTATGCTAATTTGTTTTTTAGTAGCAAGCACTGCAAGGATTTTTGGACTGGTATAAGTTTTGGCCACTCTATAAACATAATAAATCAAAACCGGGAAAACAAAAATGTTTTTCCCGGTTTTTTTATACGCACTTACGGACAAGCGGCGACAAGAGAATTTTTTTGTGTATTAGCATGGTTAAACAGCAAAAATAAGCAGATTGATAGATGTTTTATCGCTGTTAAGATAATTATGATTAACTTTAATGCCGCCTGTTTCTTAACTATTGAATTTTTGAGCTCTTGCTGTGGCTGTTATAATATAAAAACGATATCAAAACTACCATAATACATATCGCCGCATATATAAAGAACAGTTTGTTTTGTAGTCCCCCCGACAATATAAACATTGAACCTATCGTCGCTAAGATTGGGACAATTACTCCCTTATATATACTGTGTATTTCCCCCTTGCGGTAGAGAGTAAACACTTTATAATACAAGATTAAATAAAAAATATAACTCATTACAATAGATATTTCAGAAATATCCGAGTTTGGAAGTATGTTGAATTTTACCGTAACATAATGAATTGCGTACCAAATAATTGTTACAATATAGCAGAAGATTGCAGAGTTTACCGGTACTCCTCGTTTATCGTTATGTTGTGACAGTTTTTCCGATAACGGAAACATTTTATTCCCTCTTATAGCCATTGAGTATGGAAGGCGTATATAGCCCAATATAATGCCGTTAACAGTTCCCATAACCGCTATAATTACAAAGATTAATATTATCTGCGCACCGATACTTCCAAAAAGTCTTTCTGCAACCACATAAACATGTGCGTCCTGTAATTCTATTATTTTCTGAGGTTCTAATAAACTTGATACACCGATAAAATACGCAACATAAGTTAAAAGAACAAAGATAGGGGCAATAATCAGAGCACGCGGAAGATTCTTCTTTGAATCTCTGATTTCCGCCGCAATAGATGTGGATATGGTCCAACCGTCAAACGAAAAAGCAACCGGTCCAATTGCAGCAAGCCAAGTTGCACCACCCAATGTACTTGCAGAAGTGTTTTTCAGTCCTTCAACTGGATTTCCAAAAAGCAAACCCAATACAGCAATCAAAATCAGCGGTATCATTTTACTTACGGTTGAAAAATTTTGAAAACCTCCGCCGAGTTTTGCAGAAAGCGAGTTTAGTACGAAAATAAATGTAAAATAAATAAAGCCTATAAGCATTTGTATTTCAAATTTGCCTTCTAAGCCAAATAAAATGCAGATATATATACCCACAACCCATGAAACAACCGCAATTACTGTTGGATAGTACACAAATATCTGGAACCAGCCCATACCGCAGGCGAACTTCTCATTTACGAATTCTTCCATATAAGTTATAATTCCACCCGGACAGTCAGTACGCGCCGCAAGTTCACTTATACATAATCCTCCGAAAATAATGCTTGTAGCACCAAGCACAAAAACGATTACACCTAAAAGTACATTTCCACCAGTTGCAGAAAGAATATTATCGCTTTTAAAAAATATTCCAGACCCTATACAAATTCCGATAATCATTGTTATTGTCGTAAAAAGACCGTAATTCCTTTTTCCCTTTTCCACTTTATCTCCTCTTCCATAGCAAATACTTTTTATTTTATCACAAATGTACTAATATTAACAGCAAATTCTTTTAAAATGCCATTTTAGCAATTGTTATGGTAACTCCGTTATCCTACCATTAATCCCTTTCATTTACATTTAGACAATAAATGGTTCTATATTAAATATTGGGGTTCTCTCCCCCTGCTCCCTCCCGCATAATGAGTTTATCTAAAAAACAATTTGCTATTTTATGCGGAATGGGAAATAGGGGGAGGTATTTAATATTAATTTACCTGAGCAATTATTAAAGAACCCAATAAATAACGGCTCTCTTTTAGAATTTTCCAAAAGAAAGCCGTAAAATTATTTTTTGTCTTTTCTTTTGCATGAGTTACATGCCGAGCAGTTTGAACAATTACCGCAGCATTGATTTTTGTGCTTAAACGAATATCTGATTGCCAATACAAGAAGCACAATAATTATAAATACAATAATGTAGTCAACAATATTCATAATACCCTCATTCTTCTTTCAGCCAAATATTAAGCTTCCAACATTATACACCAAAAACGATACTACCCAAGCTACTCCGGTTTGAAACAATACCACTCCCGCAGCACTTTTTGCACTGCCCATTTCTCGTTTAACCGCACTAATTGCAGCAACGCACGGCGTATAAAGAAGAGTAAAGACTAAATAAGAACAAGCCGAAACAGGTGTAAACAGCGTTGTAAGCGTATTAGTAAGGTTAGCAACATTATTTCCCGTTAAAACAGCAAGTGTACTTACAACCGCTTCTTTAGCTGTAAATCCTGTAATCAAGGCTGTTGAAAGTCTCCAGTCGCTGAAACCAAGCGGAGCAAAAACAGGTGCAATAAACCTGCCTATTCCGGCGAGCATGCTGTTAGCACCGGTGCTTCCGACAACATTAAAGCGTGTATCAAACGACTGTAAGAACCATATGATTATTGTAGCCGCAAATATGATAGTAAATGCACGAACCAAAAAATCTTTTGCTTTATCCCACATTAAAAGTCCAACACTTTTAGCACTCGGAAAACGGTAGTTTGGAAGTTCCATAACAAAAGGAACGGGATTGCCGTGAAAAACTGTATTTTTAAGAACAAGTCCACTTATAATTCCGACTATTATTCCTGTAATATAAAGAGCAGCCATTACAAGTGTCGCATGGTTGGGGAAAAATGCAGCGGTAAACACTGCATAAATTGGAAGTTTTGCACTGCAGCTCATGAACGGTGTCAAAAGTATGGTCATTTTACGGTCTCGTTCACTTGATAAAGTTCTGGTAGCCATAATTGCAGGAACAGAACAACCGAAACCTATAAGCATTGGGACAAAACTTCTTCCCGAAAGTCCGATTTTACGTAAAAGTTTATCCATAACAAACGCAACCCTTGCCATGTATCCGCTGTCTTCCAAAATTGAAAGGAAAAAGAAAAGCACGACAATAATAGGCAGAAAAGAAAGTACGCTTCCTACACCGGCAAAAATGCCGTCTATAATAAGAGAATGAACTACAGGATTTATTCCGTATGCTGTAAGGCCTGCACTTGCCGCATTAGTAACAAAATCTATTACCACAGAAAGTAAATCGCTTAAAGCTCTGCCTATAACTCCAAAGGTTAAGTAAAACACCAACATCATAATCAAAAGGAAAATCGGAATAGCCAAATATTTATGTGTAAGCACATTGTCAATCGCAATACTGCGTTTATGTTCCTTTGATTCCCCCATTTTTACAACAGAATCGGCACAAAGCTTTTCTATAAACGAATATCGCATATCCGCCAAAGCCGCTTCTCGGTCTGTAGACAGTTCACTCTCCATTTCAGTCACACTGTGTTCTATCATATCTTTTTCATTCTCTGTTAAGTTAAGTGAACTGCGCATTGGCTCATCGCCTTCGACAAGTTTAGTAGCCGCAAACCTCGGCGGAACTCCGATTCGTTCCGCATGGTCTTCGACAAGGTGTGCAACCGAATGAATTGCCCTATGTACCGCGCCTGAACAAAAGTCCTGCCGCTTTGGAAGTTGTTTAGCCTTAGCGGTACGAACAGCCGTTTCGATTAATTCGTCAATTCCTTCATTTTTACTCGCAGAAATCGGAACAACGGGAACACCGAGTTCTTCACGCAATTTAGAAATTTTTATTGTACCGCCATTTGAACGAACTTCATCCATCATATTAAGTGCTATCACCATAGGAAAATTCAGCTCAATAAGCTGCATACTTAAATATAAGTTTCTTTCAATATTTGTTGCATCAACAATATTTATAATGCCATCCGGACGATTGTGAACAAGAAAATCCCTTGTTACTATTTCTTCATTGGTATATGGAGATAGTGAGTAGATACCCGGTAAGTCCACTACCTTTACATCATCATAGCCGCGTATAATTCCTTCTTTACTTTCAACAGTAACTCCCGGAAAATTTCCAACATGTTGATTTGAACCTGTAAGCTGATTAAAAAGCGTCGTTTTCCCACAATTTTGGTTGCCTGCAAGTGCGAAAATCATTGAATTAACACATCCCCACTTCTATTTCTTTTGCATCTTCCTTACGAATTGTAAGTTCATAACCGCGCAGGTGAATCTCAATCGGGTCGCCCATTGGAGCAACTTTTCTTACCATGACTTCAGTATGAGGTGTAAGTCCCATATCAAGAAGTCTGCGCCTTAATGCTCCCTGCCCGTTTACAGCAATTATCTTTGCCTTTTGACCGATTTTAAGTTCTTCAAGTGTCATAATCAGCCTCCATATTATCACAGAAATATATAGTTTCTTATTAATCGTTAGCTATTGCTAACATTAATTTTAGCTTTTGCAGCAGCGTTTGTCAATAATAAAACCTTATATGAAAAATATTGATATGATATTCTAATTTACCATGTTATTTTGATGTAATTATGTTAAAAATCACTGATTAAATTTAGGCGAAAAAACGGGCCGTAAAAACGACCCGTTTTAAATCTATTATAAATCCAATGTGCTGATTACGCCTTTTAATGTTTCGGCAGATGCCAACAGTTTTTGCTGTTCTTCAGGGCTTAGCGGTATATCAAGCATCTTTTCAACTCCATGGCTGCCGACAACAGTCGGAACACCCATACATAATCCGTCTATTCCGTAATGTCCTTCAATTAAGCTGGAAATCGGCAAAATAGAATGTTCATTCCTTACAATACATTCTGAAATTCTTCTTACTGCCATTGCAATTCCATAGTATGTTGCGCCCTTTTTTTCTATAATTTCATATGCACTGTCACGGACACCTTCATAAAGTCGGTTCATAGAATCTAAATGATTATAGTGGCCGCACAATTCACAATAATGGTTCAAATCTATTCCCGACACATTCGCACTGCTCCAAACAGCAAGTTCACTGTCACCGTGTTCACCAATAATAAAAGCATGAATACTTCGGCTGTCAACATTAAGGTGCTGTCCCAAAAGATACTTTAATCTACTGGTATCCAAAACAGTACCCGAACCAATAACTCTGTTTGGTGGGAATCCCGAAATTTTAAGTGCTGCATATGTTAAAATATCCACAGGATTAGAAACAATGAGTAAAATCCCCTCGCAATTTCTTTTTTTAATTTCAGGAAGTATTGACTTAAATATACCGACATTTTTATTCACCAAATCCATGCGTGTTTCATTCGGCTTTTGGTTAGCGCCGGCTGTAATAATTATTAGACCGCAGTCAGTTAAATCATCATATGAACCTGCGTAAATTTCCATTGGTCTTGCAAAAGGCAGCCCATGGCTTAAATCCATAGCTTCACCTTCAGCCTTTGCTGTGTTGGCGTCGATTAAAACAAGCTCCGAAAAAAGTCCGCTTTGAATTAAGCTGAATGCGGAACTTGAGCCCACGAATCCACAACCTATAATTGCACATTTTCTTATATTAACCATATTCCCGCCTTCTTTCTGTTCTTACTTTTATATAGCATAATTTCCGTTTTGGAACACTTCTACTTTTTTACCGTCCCTTGTTTCTCCTACTATATTCATATCACTGCTTCCAAACATAAAATCGCAGTGTATTTTTGAATAATTTGAACCAAGCTTTTCTAATTCTTCACGTTTTAGTTTTGTACCGTTCTTAACATTATCGGGATATGAAGCACCAAGAGCCAAATGGCACGATGCATTTTCATCAAATAGAGTATTTAAGAAAAGTACACCTGATTTTGAAATTGGCGAGTTGTAAGGAATAAGAGCCACTTCTCCGAGGTACCTGCTGTTTTCGTCAAAGTCAAGAAGATTTTTCAAAGTTTCTTCGCCTTTTTCCGCAAAGTAGCCGACTACTTTTCCGTCTTTAAAATCGAGATAAAAATTCTCTATCAATTTTCCCTGATAACTGAGCGGCTTTGTGGCATAAACTCTGCCGTCCACTCCATATTTATACGGCATTGTAAAAGCTTCTTCGGTTGGCATATTGGGGTTAAACCGAGCACCGTTTTTAGCAATTTCACTCCCGGCCGCCCAAACATGGTCTCTAATAAGCTCAACCTTTAAATCCGTTCCCATTGAATTTTTAAAGTGCAGTGATTTAAACTTATAATCGTTTAAAAGTGTACAGTAATGTTCCAAATTTTCATTGTGCTGTTTCCACTCCTCAATAGGGTCATTGCTTTCTGAAACTCGCACACTCATTAAAACAGCATTCCACAATTTTTCAAGAGCTTTCTCGTCATCTAAATCAGGGAAAGCCTTTTTTGCCCACGGAATTGTTGGAATGGCAACTATTGACCATTGACCGATATTTGCCATAGTATAATATTCAAATTTTTCAAAGGCAGTTTCCATTGCAATTCTAACCGTTTGAAGTTTTTTTCCGTCAATGTTAGCGAGAAGTCCCGGAGTATTGGATTCGATGTACAAAAAGCAGCATTTTTTATCGATACAGTTTTTCTTTTGTTCCAATTTCCACGGAGCAATATCAGCAAGTGTTTCAGTGCTTTCATTTTGGTAAGCAAGCTTTGTAACAGCTTCGTCACTCCAATTTACAAGCACTTCGCCCGCTCCCGCTTTATATGCTTCCTCTACGCACATACGCGTAAAATAAGCAATATCTACAGCCGATGTAATAACAAGCAGCTGTCCTTTCTGAACATTAACTCCGGTACATACCGCAAGTTTTGCATATTTTCTTAAAATTTCATTTGAAACCATAATTAATATCCTCGTTTTCTTTTATATATTTAAATTTCCAATTATCAACATATTTATACTAAAATAAGAAATATTTTAAAGGCTCCAATCTTGTGTTTGGAGCTTTTTTTCAAGGTCTTTTAGTTTAATTCTTCTTTCCTTGTAATCGGGAATAATTTTCTGAACCATATGCCAAAACCTTTTTGAATGATTATGCTCTGCAGTATGACACAGTTCATGAATTATAACATAATCTATAACTTGCGGTTCAGCCATAATCAGTTTCCAACTGAAATTAATGCTGTTTTTACCCGAACAACACCCCCAGTAAGTATTAGCCGTACCTATTCGTACTTTAGAAGGGATAAGTCCCGTAAGTTTAGAAAAATAATCTGTTCTTTCTGTAATTACTTTTAAGGCAGCTTCATTGTAAATTTCTATAATTTGCCGCTTTATTTCTTCCGATGACTGGGCCGTAACTAAAAATGTGTTCCCATCAAAACATACTTTTGAAGAAATATTAACGGGATAGTCTTTACCGAGCATTTGAATCAAAGAGCCATCTTTTATATCAAAATTTTGTCTTTCGCTACCGCACTTTTTTATTTCCTCAGTCTTATCGCAAACCCAGTTCTGCTTTTCTACAATAAATTTATCTATAAGGCATTTTGGCGCTTTAAGGGGAGCGCGTACCGTAACTGCTGCATCCCTGCCGATACATATTGCAATGGTTTTTCGTTTTGAACGTATTAACTTATACTCCATTTTAATTTACCATACGTTTCATTTTCCGAATTACCTTTTTGGTTTCATCGTCAACACGAAATGACTCGGTTATTTTTTGAAGCGCTTTATTATATGTCCAATCATTTAGATTATTATTATTTAAGTATTTCATAGTTATATCGGAATATTTTACAAAGCATACAGAAAGTCCCCACGCAACCGCCATTTTTGCATAATATCCTTCATTTTTTATACCGTCGTATATTTTAATGACTTTATCGATATACTCATCCGTAATATAAAAATCCATAAGCATAACTGCGGCAAAGCGCACATCGAACTCATTTTTACTCTTTATATAAGGCTTTAAAAATTCAAATACCGGCTCTTTGTTTTTTAATGTGAACTTTAAGTTTGAACAGCATGTATCGCAAACCGCCCAATTGTTTATTTTAGGTATAAATTTTTTAAGGCAGCTTAACTGTTCATCTAAATTCATTTTAGCGTAACCGATGACAAGGCCATGAAGCATATTTTCTTCAAG
>ENA-UOOM01000825-UOOM01000825.1-fermentation-metagenome-genome-assembly--contig:-NODE-825-length-32857-cov-7.634839_pt1 | contig 32857 bp, 24 predicted proteins | sample MGYA00245781_ERZ724031 | MGnify/ENA primary metagenome ERZ724031 (study PRJEB28704, sample SAMN03018317) | fermentation metagenome | biome: anthropogenic terrestrial biome; feature: soil; material... | reverse complement strand
TGCCTGCTCCGCAGGAGTGCCTGCTCAGCGTAGATCCGAAGCGCCGGTTAGCCATTGCCAGCCACCATACAGCTACGCACTTGCTGCAGGCCGCCTTGCGGGCTGTGCTTGGCGACCATGTCAATCAGGCCGGTTCACTGGTAGCGCCCGATCGTCTGCGCTTTGACTTTACGCACTTTGAAAAAGTCTCTGCCGAGCAGCTCCGGGCGATTGAACAACTGGTCAATGAACAGATTAGCGCCGCCAAAGCAGTCGAGACTTCCGAGACAAGTTACGACGAAGCCGTAGCGCAGGGTGCGACGGCCCTTTTTGGCGAGAAATATGGCGATCAGGTTCGCGCTGTTAGAATACCGGATTTCAGTCACGAACTTTGCGGCGGAACCCATGTCCGGAACACGGCGCAAATTCAGTATTTCCGCATTTTAAACGAAAGCAGTATTGCCACCGGCGTAAGGCGCATTGAGGCCGTCGCCGGCCAAGCTGCTATTAAGGTGGCTGAGCTGGAAAGAACTGCTCTTGCCAAAACGGCCGCGCTGCTGAAAGCTGATGTGGAGCATGTACCGGACCGTGTGGAAGCCTTGCTGGCCGATCTAGCCAAAGCGGCGCGCGATGCCAAATCCGCTGCCCAAGCCCGCGCCGGTGCTCAAGCCGCAGAGCTGCTGGAAAACGTACAGCAGATTAATGGCGTTAATCTGCTCGTGGCGCGTATGGACGGACTTTCTGCAGACCTGTTGCGCGAAGCGGTCGATCGTTTTAAATCCAGCTACTCCCCAGGCATTGTGCTGCTTGGCGGACTCGTGGAGGACAAGCCGTTTTTCGTAGCTGGTGTCACTAAAGACATGACGGCCAAAGTCCAGGCTGGCGCAATTGTTAAGGAAGCGGCTGCCATCACTGGTGGTGGCGGTGGCGGTCGGCCCGATATGGCGCAAGCCGGCGGGAAGGATGCCGCTAAGCTGGACGAAGCACTGACCAGAGGCAAAAATCTGATAACCGGAAAATTGAACTGAATGGGCCGAATGCACTAAATAGGTTTTGCCAGACTAAAATAATTTGAAAAGCCGGCTGCCACTCATTGCGAGGGTGCAGCCGGCTTTTGCCTTATCAAACTTCCCTATAAACGGAATCTCTTCAGCCGCAGTGAATTACTGACCACCGAAACCGATGAGAAAGCCATCGCCGCTCCGGCAATCACGGGGCTCAAAAATCCCAGGGCCGCCACAGGAATACCAACTGTATTATAGAAAAATGCCCAAAACAGGTTTTGCTTAATAACGCGCATCGTTTGCCGCGACATCCGCAAAGCCTGCGGGATGCTGCGCAAATCGCCATGCATTAGCGTAATATCGGCCGCCTCGATGGCCACATCCGTTCCTGTTCCAATAGCCATCCCGACGTCAGCAGCCGCCAAAGCCGGGGCATCATTAATCCCATCGCCAACCATCCCAACCAGATGGCCTTCAGACTTGAGCTTTTCGACTTGCTGCGCCTTATCTTCCGGTAAAACCTCAGCCAAGACGCGGTCTATTCCGACTTGGGCGGCGATCGCCTGCGCAGTGCGCTCATTATCGCCGGTGATCATTACAACCGTCACGCCCAGCTCCTTCAGCGTCTGAACCGCTGCGGCCGATCCCTCTTTGACAGTGTCAGCTACGGCAATTATGCCAGCCGGCTGCCCGGCACTAGCCACCAGCATGGCAGTTTTCCCCTGTGACTCAAAGAGGGCTCGCTGTTCCTGAAAAGCCTCCGCCGCGATGCCTTTGGATTCCATTAGCCTGGTATTACCAATGAGCAAGGTTTGCCCTTCAACTATGGCAGCAACTCCATAGCCTGGCAAAGCTTCAAAACTGGTTGCTTCCGGTATGGTAATCCCGTTGTCCCGCGCTTTGATAACAATCGCCTGTGCCAGGGGATGCTCGCTGTTTTTTTCGACGGCGGCCGCCAGCCGCAACAGTCTCCCTTCCGCGTCGGCGTCGGTACCTGCGCACCCTTCCGCACCTGCACCTGCGCCCGCGCCGGTGCCCGCGTCCGCGTCCGCCCCGCAAACCCTCACATCAGTAACCTGGGGCTCTCCCTTGGTAATGGTGCCTGTCTTATCAAGGATAATGGCTGTCAGGCTGTGGGCGCGTTCGAGGTGCTCGCCGCCCTTAAAGAGGATGCCATTCTCCGCGCCTTTACCGGTACCCACCATAATCGCCGTGGGCGTTGCCAATCCCAGCGCACAGGGGCAGGCAATCACCAGCACCGATGTGAAGTTAATCAGCGCCGTAGCAAATTCCCCCGTCAGGATATACCAGATAATGAACGTTAGAACCGCAATCCCCAGCACAGCTGGCACAAAGTAACCGCTAATCACGTCTGCCAGTCTCTGAATAGGGGCTTTCGAGCCTTGCGCCTCCTCAACCAAACGGATAATCCTGGCCAATACCGTATCTTTGCCGGTTTTTTCGGCTCTAAATTTCAGCAGTCCGTTTTTGTTAATCGTCGCACCGGTAACCGCATCCCCCGGCTCCTTTTCCACCGGCAGACTCTCGCCGGTAAGCATGGATTCATCAACAGCTGAGTGCCCTTCGAGCACCTGACCGTCAACCGGAATCCGTTCACCGGGGCGCACAATCACCACATCTCCCGGCACTACTTCTGCGACCGCAATTTCGAGCTCCTGCCCGTTCCTGATGACCCAGGCAGTCTTTGGCACAAGACCCATCAGCTTCTTAATCGCCTCCGACGTGCGGCCCCTGGCGGCTGCCTCCAGCAATTTTCCGAGCAACACCAACGTAATAATTATGGCGGATGACTCAAAGTAGACGTGTCCGCTAGTTGTAAAAGTTATGACCACGCTATAGAAATAGGCGGCTGAGGTTCCCATGGCCACCAACACATCCATGTTCGCGCTGCCACTCTTTAACGACCGGTAAGCCCCAACGTAAAATTGCGCGCCGCTGTAAAACTGCACCGGTGTGGCCAGCAAAAACGGAACAAGTCCCGTCATCAACCAGTCGAACCCCTTAACCCCAAACAAGTGTAGAATCATCGCCAGCAGCATCGGCAGCGAACAAGCCGCCGCTACGTAAAATCTTCCCTTTAGCCTGGCGATCTCGCGACTGCGCGCTTTCTGCTCACGGTCCACAGCGTCATCTTCGGCTTTGAATGCCTGATAACCGATATCTGTAACCTTCTCAGCCAGTTTTTCCAAAGAAATCTGATCCGCATCATACTCAATCGTCGCTTTATTCGTTGCCAGGTTGACTCCGGCAGATATCACGCCGTCAGTCCCGTTGAGCACTCTTTCCACCCGCGCAGAACAAGCTGCACAAGACATCCCGGTAACAATCAGTGTCCCTTTACGCACCTCTTGGGCCGCTGCTTTATCCGCCATTGATGATCCCTCTCTTTCCACATCGGTCGCTGCCGCGCCACTAGCTGCCGTGCCCCGCGCCGCCAACGCCGCGCCGCCAACGCCGCGCCGCCTGCCGCCACCAAATCGGCTTGCAGCGAAATTCCGACCTGTGATCAGTCTGCCCGATTATCGAAATGTTTCTATCTTTTGAGATAGTCACCTTCCCAAATAAGATGGCTTTTTGCGAGCCACAGCTCATACTGGATCAATTTGTGCAAACAGCTCCTAATGGCGGGGCATAATAAACTGAAGAGGAGGGGAAAACCTTTGCGTACACTCTGGAAGGGCGCCATTAGCTTCGGACTGGTCAACATACCGGTGCGCATGTACACCGCGACCCAACGCAATGAAGTGAAGTTTAATTACTTGCACAAAGCCTGCAACACACCCTTGCGCTATGTGCGTTATTGCCCCAATTGCGACGCCGAAGTCAACAATGAAGACATCGTCTGGGGTTATGAATACCAAAAAGGCCAATACATTGTGCTCAGTGAAGAGGATTTCGAGCGTCTGCCGGACGAAAAAAGCCGCACCGTTGATATCCTTGATTTTGTGGATTTGGCTTCCATCGACCCGGTTTATTTTGATAAAACCTACTTTTTGGATGCTAATGAAGGCGGTGAAAAAGCGTACGAGCTCCTAATCCACGCCATGAAAGAAACCGGCAAGGTCGCTATTGCACGCGTGATGATACGTACCAAGGAGACACTCGCCGCCCTGCGTATTTGGCAGGATACTGTTGTTATGGAAACCATGTTTTATTATGATGAGGTGCGCCGCCCGGAATTGCTGCCACCCTCAAGACCGGCCAAACTGCACGAAAATGAAATCAAAATGGCCGTGAGCCTGGTGCAAAACCTTTCGACGAAATTTGAGCCGGAGAAGTACACGAACGAGTACCGCCAAGCGCTGCGGGAAATGATCGAAGCCAAAGTTGCCGGCGAGCAAATCGCGGTTCCCGCCGCTCCGGAGGGCGGCAAAGTAATCGATTTGATGGACGCACTCAAAGCCAGCCTGGCAGCAGTCGAGCAAAAGCGCGTCTCGGCCGCATCGGCATCATCAGCGACTGCCGGGCAGGTCAAAAAGACGCGCCGCAAAAAGGCTGTAACCTGATCATGAACTATTATGAGCCTATTAAGCCTATGCTGGCTGAAAGCGGCCGGCCATTTGATTCCAAAGACTACATTTTCGAAATCAAGTGGGATGGCATCCGCTGTCTGGCCTTTCTGGATCCAGATTCGGACGTCACTCGCCTGCAAAGTCGCAATTTGCTGGATCTTAATCCGCATTACCCGGACTTAGGCGGTCTGCACCGCCAGGCACAGGCAGGCGCGTGCGTAATTGACGGAGAAATCATCGCGCTCCACGACGGCCGTCCCAGTTTTCTGCAATTGCAGAAGCGTATGAATGCTTCCGGTTTGAATCTGGCGCGCATTGCCAAGCACATACCGGTACTTTTTGTCGCCTTTGACATCCTCAAACACCGGGATCGCTATTTAACGGACCAGCCGCTGGAAACCAGACGACGGTTGCTGGCTGAAATAATTCGACCTAACGAGCAATTGCTGCTGTCCGAGGCTGTCCCTCATACCGGCAATGCATTTTACCAGGCGGCCTGCGCGCAGCAACTCGAAGGTATTATGGCAAAAAGACTCGGTTCGCCATATTTGCCAGGCAAACGCTCGCGAGACTGGATTAAAATCAAAAGGCGACGTATGCAACCCTTTGTCATTTGTGGATTTTACAGTCATGCGCCCAGGCCGGAGGTCATCGCCTCTCTGATGATTGCCGCCTATTATCAGGATGCCCTGCGCGGCTTCGGTTATGTCGGGTCTGGCCTGGCACAGCGGGATATTGATTATTTGCAGCACGCATTGGCGCCGTTGGCGGCAGATGCGCCTCCTGGTCCACCCGGTGACTTCCCAACGGCCGGACGGTCAGTCCACTGGGTAAAGCCCCAACTTACCTGTCTGGTGGAGTATCTCGAACTAACGGAGGCACGTACTTTGCGCCATCCGGCATTCCAGGGTTTTTGCCCTGATATCCCACCCCACGATTGTATCTTTGACCCTGCAGGACTTTTTGATCCAAACAGGCAGAATGGATGGTGTACTAAAGAATGAGTACCAAGAATCAGACACTTGTCTCCGTAGAAGGGCATACAGTGATCCTTAGCAATATCGACAAGGTTTTTTGGCCACAGCAAGGTTACACCAAAGCGGACATTTTGCAGTATTATACTGCTATTTGGCCTTTCATCGCGCCGCATCTGCACAACAGGCTGCTTTCGCTGGTGCGATACCCGCATGGGATCGCCGGCCACTACTTTTATCAGAAAAACTTCCCCGATGCCCCGCTATGGGTGGAAAGAATTCCGCTGCGTGCTGAGAACCGTGTAACTGTCTACTGCATGGCCAATAATCTGGCCACGCTGCTTTGGAGTATTAATCTAGGTTGTATTGAGGTGCACCCATGGTTAAGTCGGTTTCCAAACCTGGAAAACCCGACCTATATGATTATTGATCTAGATCCGATGGAGCCCTCCAGCTTCTCCGATGCCGTCGAAGTGGCTCTCGCCCTGAAGATCCTACTGGATCAGGTCAATTTGCGCAGTTTTCCGAAAATATCCGGTGCCACCGGCCTGCATATCTATATCCCGATTGAGCCGATCTACTCATTTAAGCAGACCAGCCAGCTGGTTGAATCTTTGGGCGACATCGTCATTAGAACCATGCCTGATAAAGCCACGAATCAAAGAGCCATTAAAGATCGCGGCGGCCGCGTGTACATTGATCATCTGCAAAACCTGAGAGGCAAAACCATTGCCGCTGTCTATAGCTTGCGTCCTTTTGCAGAAGCACCTGTGTCGATGCCAGTTCGTTGGGAAGAGCTGCGCGACGTTAATCCCGGATCATTCACAATCAAAAACGCCCTCGATCGCATCAAAAAAGAAGGCGATTTATTCGCCCCCCTTTTGAACCTAAACCAGTCACTTGATCAAGCCCTCAAATTGCTAGGTGTTACCGATGGTCGCCTTCACTGACTGGCAGCCGTCAGATTGCTGCTCCGAGAACTTTAGCCAGGATATCGGCCTGTTCAGGATCATTCTCCAGCAGTAGCTTAATATGATGTGCCAGATGTTCTTTTTCCCCGCACAAGATCTGGCGCAAAACAAGGGCCATTTTATCCATTCCGAGTAGATCGGCTTCCCGGGCATGCAGGCTATAATCATTGATCGCCAGCAACTCGCCGCAGATATCTTCACGAACGCGCGCCAAAAGACCTTCGATGCGCGGATCCTGCTTTTCAAGAGCACTGCGCGTTTCCTTCGCCAAATATGGCCACCTCCCAAAAGGAGTCCTTATAACATATGCGAAGGAATTTGCCACGTAACGTGCAAGCGGCCCAGTGTGCCCCTATTCCTAATCGGCAATTTTCTCTGCCTCAATCACGGTTGGCTGGGCTTCCGTTTCCAGAGGGGACTTCCCCTCCAGCGCCAGCCTGAGCCTTGAAATAAGAACTTCCAGCCCAGCCCGGTTAAATCCGCCCTCCGGTAATATGATATGGGCATATTTTTTGGTAGGCTCGATAAAAGCCTCATGCATTGGCTTAACAGTCTTGAGATATTGATCAAATACGGAATCCAGAGAGCGACCGCGTTCTGAGATATCTCTGGAAACACGCCTGATTAACCGCACGTCAGGATCGGTGTCCACAAAAATCATCAAGTCGATCATCTTGCGGATCGCCGGATCATAAAAAGCCAGAATCCCCTCAAAAATGACAATTCTCTTCGGCTGTACCAGTATTTCGCCAGTTTTGCGGGTATGTGTCACAAAACAATACTCCGGCCGGTAGACCTCCTGACCGCTATGCAGCTTTCTCAAGTCCGCAGTTAGTCTCGTAAAATCAAACGCATCCGGATGATCGTAGTTTTGTTTAACGCGCTCTTCCATTGGCAAATTAGTCTGATCCTTATAATAAGCATCCTGCGGGATTAATGCGCAGTCTTCCTTAAAAGTCTCCAAGATCGTCCTGGCGACGGTAGTCTTTCCGGAACCGGTACCGCCAGCCAAGCCAATGAGCATTGGCGCTTGCATCCATGCCACCTCCGTTTATCTGAGCGGCGGCCAGCCAGGCCATCAGCCGCATTGAACATCAGCTCTTTAGAATTTCAGCGAGAAAGACGCCAGCAGCTGTGAATCCGCCAGGCTTAACAAGCGATAACCAAACATAAATGACCCGAGGTCACTGTGCTGCAGTCCCACGACCGCCTGACGCTGGTTCCAGGGTTGTGTGGAAGCTAAGATCACATATTCCGCAAACAACTGTATGTCTGGCGAAAGCCTGAAGTTAATACCAGCATTTGTAATCGATTGGCTCAGGTTAAATTGCTCAGCGACAGATTGTCGCACCGCACTATAACCATAGCCGCCGTATAGAGTGGCCGTGCCCAGCACCAATTTGCCTTCGATGGCAACCGCCGCTGAAACAGGCTCTTGCGTTAAGGTGCCGAACTGAGTGTATTCATAGCGGGTACGTAACCCCAATGAGCCATACGCGTTTCCTGTAACTCCAATTCCTCTGAAAATGCTACCTGCAGGGGTATTGGTCGAAACCGCGAAACGCCCAATCTCAAGGGTCATATCAAAGTCCTGTGTGCTACTTTGCGCTGCCGCACTCCCCAGGGAAAGCTCATGGTCCTGATCAACACCGCTATCGCCACCAATACTCAGTGCGTCAAAATGTTGTGTTCCATAAGTGTTGGTTAAGGCCACTGAAGATACCAACCCCATGCTGGAACCTGCACCGGCACTAATCGCCCATGTTCCCGGCCCATCGACTGTCTTACTGGAAGGATATACGGTTCTGAACCCTGTGCGCACGCTGGCGTTAATTGTTATGTATTGCCTTAGGAATGAAGTCCTATTGAAATCAACGCTCGTAAAGCCTGCTTCCTGAACCACTGACTCTTGCTGAGCCTCAGGCTGAGCTGCTTCCGTCACTCGTCCGGCAGGTGACGGCACTGCTGACACTGTAACCATCGGATCGGCAATGTGCAATTCAATTTCTCGCTGCAATCCATAGGAGATGGGTGCCATCGAACTGAACAAGTATGGGACGCCCGCATCTTTTCCGCCGGACACTGAGCCGATCTGCACCGGTTCCGTCAAGGCACTCAGCGCCAAATAATCGTTGTCCAGATAATTGCTATCGGGATTCTCGCCGACATCCAAGCCGATATTGCGTGCCTGGTGAGATATTTCTTCCAACGAACGGATCGAGACCCCCAACGCTAGCAGTTCTTTTTTTAGTTCCACCAGGCACTCTTCCACCAATAGCATCTGCCTGGCATCGCAGCTTTGGGCGCAGGACTGTTTCACTTCCAGCCTTTCGAGAAGACCCTTTAGATAAAAGGCCATTTCATACCTGGTCAGCTTACGGCTTGCGCTGATCAATTCCGCCGGATATTCGGGCAGTAGTCCATCAAAATAAAGGCGCGCAAAATGGCTATACAGCCAATGGTCGTATGGCACAACAGCGCCGGATGCTGAAACCAGCAACGGCGCTAACAGCAGCGTAATCAAAAGGCAAATAGCGCAGACTCTTCTCAACATGGATCGCTCTCACTCCTGATCAACGCATGTCGATCATCAACTCAAGGTTGACGTGTTAAAAACACTCCACTAGCTATTTATTCTATTGTTTCCGCGTAGTTCCTCTTATTCCATGCCAAGAGAGGCATTTTTCTTCAAAAAACGTTCCGCCAAAATCACGGCCACATAATCGTCAAAAGGCTGATCAGGTGTCTTAAGACCGATTGGCAGCAAACGGCGCAGCCCTTTGCCAGGATGATCGCGCAGATAACGCCGGCGTCCTTCCACGCTCGACATATGTTCATCGACAAAAACTAAGCGTGCCTTGGCGCTTAGCCCGCTTTGGTCCCATTGGGTTTTAAACTTGGCGCTACCGGTACGGTCGCCGGCCACAACGGTCTGAACTGCACCTTGCTGGACAAATTGCCCTACTGTTGTCATCAATTCCGCGGCAGGCACCACACGTTGCCAGATCACACCGGTTTTTTCATCGACCAGTGCCAGCCCGCACTTTTCTCTTCCCGGATCGACTGCCAAAATCACAGCCATAATGCCCTAACCACCCTACCCGAAGTAATCTTTAAAGTCGTAGTCGAAAAATCGGAAACAACGAGCCGCCCATCTATGGGCGGCCCTGTTTTTGTGCAGTTCCAGTTGACTAGACTAGAACATAATCGGTACGTTGATCGCCGCCGAATGATCGATATCTGCTTCCGTGCCGGTATCTTCTTCCGCGCCAGTTTCCGCTTCCGTGATGATCATCTGCCAGGTTCTGACTGACGAGGAATCCACATAAACTGAGTGCATTTCTGCCTGGATCGGTACCTGCAAGTTAGCGACGCTGGCATTGCTGCCGCTGGCATTGCTGCCAGCGCCCATATCTCTGGCACCCTCTCCAGACAACGCCAGAAAGCGTGGTGTCTTGTTCAGCTGAATCAGTTCTTCGTAAAATACGCTCTCCAGCCACGCCAGGCTTTCCAGAACAGCTGCCGGGTACTGCTGCAGCTGCGCTTCGCCCGCGCCCGCACCCGCACCCGCACCCGCGCCGACTGCGCGTTCCGCCGCCTGCGCTACGATATTGGCTTTTTCGAAGCGGTCCAGGGACATCAAATCCTCATCAGAGGCGGGTAATGCCTGGATCAGGCCCATATTTTTCAAAAGCCTGAATGCCTGAATTGTGCGTTGCTGCTGTTCCATCCCATAGACCGGCCCTGCTGCCGTCAGGCAGAGAAGCAAGGCTAAAAGGATCGTTATCGTGTGTTTTCTTGTCATTTGCATCCGGCTGATCGCTTTCATCATAACAAACGCCGGGGTATTTCCCTCCTTTCGCTCCGAAATGAGATTTCAGGAAAAACTTCGACACTACTGGTCGATGTCCCTGTCTTTCCGGATTCGCGAAAGAATGGAAATTGCACGCATACCTATCGTGCCGCCCAGGCGCGCGGGGTTATTCCGAGTTATTCCTTGATCTGCAGCGTCACTTTTAAAGGCCCTTGTGCCCGCCAGGTATTCTCTTCCGCACAGGCTTGAATGACAACCGTCTTGTTCTCATAACTCTTGACCCTGGAAATGATATCCTGCACTTCCTGCCAAGAGCTAATCTGCCCGACAATGCCCTGCAGATCAGATACCATGCCTTTTTCGACGATCGCACGCCAGTTAACCTCTTCCAACAAGGCCAAGATCTTCTCCAAAATTGCGTTCGAATCTGCATTGCTGTTAACGGACGCCTCCGCGATCACATCACCAGCTGTGAAAATTAGTTCATCCGGTAAGATCTGAAAAGTTACCAGCACTGGTTCCTGCGCTACTGTATTGGTAGATGACAAAACCCGCAGTACCGCTTTGCCTTTGAATGCGACCAGTTTGGCAACCGCTTCATCCAAATCGACTGGCCTAATCCGCAGCGCGTCAGTTTCGCTGCCCGGCACTAGTGCGCCGCGCGTCAGCGCCAGCTCATTCGCCTTTTTTAGATGCATATTGAGCAATTCCTGGGTGATCTCCGTCGTACTTCTGCCTCCATCGATCACCGTAGCCAGCACAATTTCACCGGTATGGAAAACGACCTGCCGTCCGAGCATGCCCCGCAAACCTTCCTGTAGGCTCATCGTCTCAGCAGTTAGGGCTTCCACTTCGCGATTAAGGCGTTCTCTTTCCAACGTAAGCTGGTCGATTACGGAAGTCAACTGGGATTGAATTTCTGTGAGCGGCTCCATTCTAGCCTGTGCGAAACGCAGGTTTTCTTCAGTTTCTGCCAGACTGTTCTCCGTTTCCGCCAGGTTTTGACGCGCAATATCATATTGATAAGTTACGGTATCGAGTCTTCCGGTAACGAGTACCAACTGTTTTTCCACTGAAGCACGCCGTTTTGTGACCTGATCCAGTTTCGCCTGAGTTGACTCATATTGACTCACTAATTGCTGGTATTCTTGTTCCTTGATGGACACTTGGTCGACCAGCACTTCAACGGTATTGGTCAATTCGGAGGCATGCGCCTCGGTGCGCTCCAGTTCACCACGCGTCTGTTTCAGATCATTCTGCAGCTCTTTCATGCTAAACAACGCAGTTCTGACATCCTGAGACACAATCGCCATGACGCCAAGCGTCGCAGCAACAATAACCACGCCGGTAAAAATGGTAATCAATATGGAAGTATATTTAGGCCGGAGATTAAAAAGTGTAATGCGCCGGCGCCCCACGCGCATGCCGACTCGATCGCCCAAAAAGGCGACCACACCACCCAAAGCAATCAGCACGACTACTAGTAGGGCACCATACATCCAATACACTCCCTTCAAGAGAACATCGATTACCACCAATTACATGCTAAAACGATCACCCAGATAAAATTTGCGCGCTGTTTCATCCATGGCAATTTCTTCGGCAGTCCCTGATACCAGAATCTTGCCGCCAAAGATAATGTACGCTCTATCCGTAATGGCAAGCGTTTCGCGGACACTATGGTCAGTAATCAGGATCCCGAAGCCCTTTTCTTTAAGATGATATACGATATCCTGAATGTCAGATACGGCAATCGGATCAACTCCGGTAAAGGGCTCATCCAGAAGAATATACTTCGGATCAGCTGCCAAAGCGCGTGCGATTTCGGCCCGCCGCCGCTCACCCCCGGACAGTGTGCTCCCCCGCTGGTTTCGCAAGTGTCCGAGTCCCAAATCCTGCAACAATTCTTCCAAGCGCTCATGGCGCTTATCCTTGGGCAGACCCTTCATTTCCAGCACCGCCATGATGTTATCCTGAACACTCATGCGACGAAAAATCGAAGGCTCCTGTGGCAGATAGCCCAGCCCGTAGTTGGCCCGCTGGTGAATCGGCATATGACTGACGTCGTGACCGTCCACAGAGACTGCGCCTGCCTCGGCTTTCACCAATCCAACAATCATATAAAAGGTGGTGGTCTTACCGGCACCGTTGGGGCCCAGTAAACCGACCACCTCGCCTTTATCGACAGTGAGACTCACACCGTCGACAACGGTACGACCGCGATAAGATTTGATCAAGCCCTGCGCATTGATGGCCATCGCAACACCTCATTCTTCACGAAACCGGACGCTACTTCACAGGTCAACCTGTCCGGATATGAACTTTACCAGAGATAATTTCGCCCTGATAGACCCTTCTTCCTGCACCACGCTGCGGCCGGTAAGTCGGATCGCCATCTGTAAGCGCAGGTTCTCTCCATCTTTCCAGTAAGTCACGATATTTTCGGCCGACTTCCGACACCGGGTTTGCGAAAACCGCCTGCGGATGGCCCTGCTCCACCACTTGGCCATGATCCATCAAAATAACGCGCTGCGCTGCCCGCAAAGCGAAGTATAACTCATGTGTGACGACCAGCATCGTCGTACCAATCTGGGCCAGATTCTCAAGAACCTCGATAACCTCTCCGACGAGAATCGGGTCCAGTGAAGCGGTCGGCTCGTCCCAGAGCATGATTTCCGGCTTAAGGGCCAAAGCCCTGGCAATCCCGACGCGCTGGCGCTGTCCCCCTGACAGGTTTTCGGGATAGTCTCCGGCGCGGTCCGCCATCCCTACGCGAGCTAGCTCACCCAGTGCCAACTGTTCGGCTTCCTTGCGATCCATGCCGTTCAGAATCTGCCCCATGGCAACATTGTCCAGGACGGAGAGACGCTTGATCAGATTGGATTGCTGAAAGACAAAGCCGATGCGGCACCTGGTTTCCAAAAGCTCGTTGGCACCCATCGTCGTAACTTCTTTCCCTGCGAATAATATGCTACCAGCGTCCGGTTCAGTCAACCGGTTCAGACAGCGTACCAGCGTTGATTTGCCGCAGCCGCTCGGTCCCATGATGGCCACCGTTTCCCCTCGGTGTACTTCCAGGTCCACCCCGTTCAAAGCCACGCGGGATCCGTATGCTTTCTTGAGGTTCCGGACGGTTAGCATCCTTACTTCCTCATTTCTTCCGTCATTTCATCACCAGTCTGCGGCGGTTCAGCCATTGCATCAGGCCGGGGCGGCCTGCCGGAATGACAATCTCCCGCATAATAGTCTCGAATGGTTGTCCCAGCGCTTCTCCAGCCACTATTTCATCTTCGTTGACCGGGTTGAATTTCTCACACGTGGCTGTAAAAAAGCAACCTGTCAATAATCCGAGACCAGCCGCTCCCCACACACCCACAACCGGAATATCGGCGCCGGAAGCCAGAAAGGCCAGCACAAACCAGATCAGACCAATACTGCCGCCAAACGAGTAGGGACTGCCAGCCAATCGTGTGGTCATGCGTTGCCATTTACTCCCCCGCATAACCCTCTGCCGCGCTTGCCTTTTCAAAACTGACAGTATTAGCGCATGATCCAGCAGGAATGCCAAAATTCCTAAAACAAAAACGCTCAAAGCCGCAATCGTGGTGCGCACTTCACCCAGTACCCGGAAGACTTCCCCGCGCAAGTTGGGCTGAATGGCGCCTATGGGCAGAACAACCACATCCACTTGATCTTCCGATTCCCGCCGGATTGTGTTTTTGATGGCACTGACGGTCAAGGTTTGATCTGTCAGTAACTGTACCTTCTCTCCGGCATAGGCCTGATCGCCGACATATTGTTCAATAACAGCAACCGAACGGCCAATTTCTTCGTCCCGCAGGTTGGGTAGCGACGCCCGAATGTCTCCGATCTGTGCCGAAAGCCCTGGCAGGTTAACCTTCCCTTCACCGTTACCAGCCAGGCCTTCCAAAGTGCTGGATATTCCGGTGGGATCAGCCTCCGCCACCAACGCTACGGTGCGATCGGTCACCATGATCAGATCATCAAGCCGTTCACGTCCTGCGCCTCCGAGCGCCAAAAGCTGATCATAATCAGTAACTTCCGACTGAAAGCGCAACACCTTTTCCCGCCAGTATTCTACGGCAGCAAGCGGCTCGCGCATCTGCTCCGCAAAAGAGGCCACCGCCTGTTTCTGAGCGGCAATTCCTTCGGACAAAGCCCCCAAAGTCCGGGTTGCTGAAAGCAGGCTCTCGATCCCGTCTCCCAGGGATAAAAACTGCGCCACTGAAGAAAGTCTATTGTTAAAACCATTGAGCTGCGCAGCTACTTCGCCCAATCCTTCCACGCTGGTGCGCAGCCGTTCAATATCCGAGCCAAGCCGCGCCATTTCTGCGGATGCAGAGTCGATCTTCCGCACGGCGGCATCCAGGCGGGCGCTGCCTTGCATGGGATTGTCTGTACCAAGTGTTGCCCGGACAGCCTCCATTTCCTCCTGCGACTGCCGTGCTTTAGCTATTAAACGAGAATAGCCCAAAACTTGTTCCAAAGCATTGGAGGCAAGAGAGGCCGCTTCTGGCGAAATCTGGTTAAGCTGCGTCAGTAGCTGCTCGCTTTCATCTAGCATATGCATGAGCTCATCCCGGCGGCTACGCACCTGTGCCATTCCTGCAAAACGCTGTATTTTTCCGTCGCCATTAAGCAAATAACTCTCCGAGCGCGCAACATCGCGGCTATCTCCGCGGATAATGATACCTTGCGCTTGTCGAGAGTCGGCGGAATTGATCTGCACGATAATGTCACCCTCGCTGGGAACCTCGCCGGTAATGAGCGGCCGGCCCGTCCCTTGCAGCGCCAATTGCGCACCACGCCGGACTTCCTGATCCCCTGTCAGTTCGATTATCACTTCGGCGGCATAATAGCCCAAAAATCTCTTCATTTCAATCAGCGTACTCATTAGCTGCTGGTAATCATCGCCGCCGCCTGCCAGGGTAACATCGCGCACCAGCCCACTGCCGGCTTGTTCCTGCAAGGCCGTCGTCAGCGCATTGCCAGATTCGAGAGCATCTTCAAGGGTGTAGCCGGTTGGATAACGCAACTCAACCAAGCGGTATTCCTTGATGACTTGCTGCGCTCTTTCAGAAACCGCCTTCTGTGCAGTAGGGTTTTGCAATACGACTTCAATATTGCCGCCTCTGCGAAAGGCGAACCGCACCTCTTCCCAATCCGCCATGCGGCCAAGCAGCATTTCCTGAGCGCCGCCATGCACTGCACTGATGGTCAGCCGGGGTTCAATCAACAATGAAAGCCCGGACCATCCGGGCACGCGCGCCAAAATTGCGTCCAGCCCTTCAAAAATATCACGCCGGCGCAATTCGTCGGGTAATGAAAGAAAAATGGCCGTTTTCCCGACTAGAGACGGCCCTATTTTAACTGTCGTACCAGGCAGATAATCGCTAATCAGCCGATCCAGCTCAGCACGGGACTCCGACAATGTCTCACTACGCACTTGCATAAACAAGTCGTATTGCCCGTAATCACCCATTAAACCATTAATGGCCTGGCCAAAATAGCGATCCGCGATCCAGGCTAGACCGGATGAAAATGCCGAAGCCAGCAAAATGCTAATAATCAGGAGGATGAGAAAGTCTTTTCGGAATGGAGTGTGCCAGATAGTTGACATAATATATTCCCCTCCGCTTATCCGATTATATCACGGAGGGGAATCGGCTTTGTTATGTAAATCATGGAATAGCAGGAACGGTCAAACCGTTGCTACCGGCAGGTGCTGCCTACGATTTCTCGCAACTGCACACCGGACACGCCGGATCCCGCTTAACCGCTATTTCATCACAGTGCATATCCAGCGCATTGATCACCAGCAACCTGCCGACCAAAGAAGTCCCTGCTCCAAGAAGGATTTTAAGCGCCTCAGTGGCCTCCAGGCTACCAACGATGCCGGCGATTGCGCCAAGCACCGGAGTCCCACCGCCCCCAACCCCTCCCCCCTCTTCCTTCAAGGAAGTCGAGGTGGCATCATTAGGCAATAGACATCCCAGACAAGGCCCCGCGCCCGGCACAATCGTCATGATCTGCCCGTAAAAGGAATGCACTGCTCCGTAAATCAGGGGCAATCCCGCTGACACCGCCACTCTATTAAGCAGTAGCCGCGTTTCATTGTTATCGGTGGCATCCACCACCACATCGCACCCGGCCCTGTTCAGGAACTGCGCTGCGTTCTCGGTCGTCAGTCGCAGCGGAATCCCCTCGACCTCTATTTCAGGATTGAAGCTCCTCAATCTTTCGGTCAGCAGCGAAGCTTTGCTTGCACCCAGCTGTTCCGGGTCATAGAGCACTTGGCGGTTTAAATTACTCATCGCAATGGTGTCGGGATCAATAATTGTGATTTGGCCCACACCGGCAGCGGCTAAATAAAGAGATGCCGGAGTCCCAAGACCTCCGGCACCTACAACTGTCACCTTACTTTGCTGCAACCTGGCCTGGCCTTGCGGACCGATTTCGGGAAGCGCCAATTGCCGGCTGTAACGCATTTAATGGTCCGTCCCTTCTGTGCCGGAATCAGAGTCTTCCGATCCTTCTCCGGTCTCAGCTTCACCGAAACCCGAACCAGCACCAGCCTGATCCTCGCCGTCCACTGCTTCTTCGCCGCCGATTTCAGCACCCTCTGCTGCGCCCTCGGCGGTGTCCTCACCCTCAACGACGCCCGCGCCACCTTCCTCGCTGTCCGCCACCGCGCCCTCAACCTCAGCAGCGTCGGTTTCCTCAACCTCTTCCTCTTCATCCTCCGCTTCATCAATCTCAAAGAATAGCTCAATATTGCCGGTAGCCTCGAATTTCTTTTCTTTCATGGTGACTTCCACCCGCTCCGCCTTGAGCTCGTCTTTTTCGCGGACTAGATGCACTGTGTCAGTCATTATTAAAATCTCGGTATTCTCGTTAAAGTCAATCTTCTCACAGGTGGCTGTAAAATCTTTATGTATCAGTTTCGCGCTGCCCTGGGCAGAAAATGTGCGTTTATTAGTGTTGCCTACCAGTGTGTCACAGGTCAGATCCACTTTCTCTTTGCTGACTTTCCCGTCTGCATCCAGTTCTTCATCGCGAATCAGCGACACATTCCCCGTAAAAGTGCCCTTCTCGTTTTTCAGATCCATTTGCATTGAGTCGGCCTTGATCGTAATACCTTTATCCGTGAGCACCAGGCCACCTGTGATTCTGCCGCTATCAGTATCCTTATCAATTTCAGCATATTGACAGGTAATGCGCAGATCGCCCTTGACAATCACGACATCTCCCTGAAAATAGGTAATGCCCTTGTCAGTGTCGCCCCACATTTTCAAGCCTGTAGCATGGAGCTTTTCCTTAGCAGCCAGGCTCGGCAGACCTGTTAAAACCAATGATGCCAATATTAGAAACAGCACCGTGCCAACCCGCACAACCTTCCTATTCTTCGCCATCTTCCGAGTCCTCCTCTGCTTCATCGATCTCAAATTCCAGTGTGAACGGTCCAGGAACCACAAATTCTCCATCATTCAAAGATTTGGTAATATATTCGGCCATGACAACCCCTTTTTCTCCCTGATCCAGTATGACACCATTATAGAAGCGCGCCTGCTCTGCCTGCAGGTCAACCTCCATGCCACCTGCCTGCAGATGATATCCGTCGCCTACCACAATCACTGGCACTGTTACCTTCAGAGCTTCGTTCATGATACTCCATGAGGCCGCTTCCGTATAGATCGTTCCTTCCGGAAAAACCGCTTCCAGATTGCCAGTCAGCCGGATCTCGTCTAGTTTCGGATCATGCACCGCCAGATCAGCAGTAAAGGAAAGATAGGGCTCGCCGTCACGGTAAATATTGCCTTCGCGCAGTTTGTGGAAAGTAGTCGGCCCACCCTCCAAATTTTGTTCAACACGCTCGGCATTAAAGTGCCAAAACGGCTTTCCGTCCCTGCGGCCGGCAATTTTGGCCCCGCTGATGTTCATCGTTTTGGGCGGTGCCGGCTGTCGTGCAGAATTTTCCTCCTGACGTTCCCGATTCACATCGACCGCCTGAGCGCCAAGCCACAGGGCTATTCCTATTATAATCAGGACAAGTAAAATCGCCCATAATGACCGTTTCATCACATGCCTCCAAAGTAAGGCTTTTACCGTTGTGAGCCAAAGCCAATCTTCTTATCCGGGAACGCCTTGAACACAAAGTCAAAGCGGAAGGCCTGGCCGGTAAAATCATAAGAGAGTTTAATCTCACGGCAATGCCAGTCATAGACAATCCCAACGCTAGCCTGCCGAAGGGTTTCCATCTGAATATTATAGTTGATATCACCTTGTAGCGTCCAATTCTTAAAGACCTTTAGTGCCGCATTCACGTCCGCCTGCCGGAATTGTTTTTCATTCGGATCAAAGATCACCTTGGCCTTCAATGCCAGGAGATCGTTATCAAGATTCCCTTCCAAAGTAAACAGACTGAAGCGCTCCATAGTAGGGTTGTAGCTTCCGACAAACTGCAAGTAATCTTTTCCGCCAAAATTGACCCTGATCCGGCCGCTGATATCACGATATCTCTCATACTGAAAGTCATAACCGGACGTCAGAGAGACCTGAATGACTTTATGCTCAACGTATATCCCCCCGGTAACACTGGCACCAATGGTTGGCTTATCAAAAGTAAAGGGGGTTTCGCCCTGAGCAGAAGTCCAGCTAACCGCCGCAGAAGTCCGCAGCCAGGGTAGATATCTCTGGTTCCAAGTCAGCGCCGCCGTTTCAGTGAATAAGTACTCCTCAGTACCATAGTAATTGCCGCGCACTTTGCCACTGAGCGCCAGGTTAAAGCCGCCCTTAGTAAGGTTTAGAGCCCGCTTTTCAATCTCGCCGTGCGTTCTGGTGCTAACGATTTCGGAGGGTTGCTCAATATAGCGGCTGAAACCCAGCCCGACATTAAAATCGCCGAGCAATGGTATCGGTACTTTTGGAAATTGCAGCGTGATTTCTGGTTGGCGCACCAATGCTTTCCAAGTTGTAGCGCCCTGCACGGCATCCAGATTAGCCTTTTCTTCAAACAGCAACGTCAAGGTCCCGAAATCCCAAGCTTTGGCCGCCCTGATGGAGTAATCCGCCAGCCTGCTGGTCGTGGTGTTGCCAGTTGAGAAATTAGGGCTTTCCAAAAGTCTGAAAGAGCCAAGCAATGACAGCGAATACCCGCTGCTCCACTTCAGATTGGTATTGCCACTCGCATTAAAATATGTTTCCTCGGAACGCTCATTAAACCGATAGTCGGAGCTAAGGCTAAGAGTCCCGGCTGTACCTTGACCAGACAAAGAAGCCCGCAGCTGATAGGTATTGTAATCTTCGCGCGTCGCGGTAGCCAAATGGTTTAGGGTTCCGCTGACATTCACTTTGGCCTTGCCAATTTTCTGCTCCGCTCCCAGCGAAAAACGCCAGTCCACATGGGTATTCTGCTGGTTTAGCAGTTGGTAAACGCCGATCGTTCCCGTGAAATTTTCCCCAATACGCATTTTATGATCAATACCGGTGGCCATGCCGAGTCTGTTCATCATATCAATCCGCACAATCCCTGAGTGATCTTTATTGATCACATAGCCGTAGGCAGCTTTGACAAAGAATCCTTCCGAAGCACTAAATCCAAATTCCGGAACCTGCAGGCCTTTCTCTTCTTCCGTCAGGGAAATGACCAGATAAGGCAGAGAGAATAGATGGAAGCGACCTTCATAGTATCGGACGCGGCGCATCACAATCTTGTCCTTGAGGTAGATATCGATCTCGTCTGCTTCAATTTTGAAATGTGGTTCTTCCCGATCGCACGATGTCAGAGAGGCGTCGTCCATTATATATTCGCCTTCGGCAATGGACACGCTCGTGCCAGTCATGAAAACGGAACCCACAATACCAGGATCGGTAAAACTGCCGGTCATGCCATTAATCACCCCGGTACGGGTGTCGAGGTCATAGACCAATTCGTCGCCTTCCGCATCGCGGTCTTTATCATGCAATTTGACGTTGCCTCTGGCTACCAGACTATTGTTATTCAGGTCGATTTCCATATAGTCGGCCTGCAAATCAATTTCCTTGTATTTCAAAATTACGGTTCCTGTAGCGGTCACGATGCGCCGATCATAGTTATAAGAAAGATACTCCGCCACAAGATGTGCCTTTTCGGTAGACACCTCTGCAGTGGAGACCTTCTCAACAGCGGTCTCTTCGGTGGAAGACGCCCGAGCAGGTATCGCAAAAAGCAATACCAGTATTAAAAAACATAAAATGCGGGTGAAAGACTTCAAAAAATACCACTCCAGTTATCACAAATCATTTCCCCGAGCGCATCCCGAAACACCACTTGCAAAACACTACTTGCGCTTAATATTCAGATGCCATCCGGAACGCGCAAGCAAATAACTGATCGGCGCTACCGAAAGGAAAGTGATATTAGCCCCCCAAGCCGCCAGAACCGGATTAATGATGCTATGAGTCCCAAGCGTGTGGAAAACCGATTCAAGCACATAATAAAACAATGTGAATAAAGCGCTGGCTACCAGGCCCAGAATGCGCCCACTGCCGGAAGCCATCAGCGAAAAAGCACACCCGATTACCACCAACACCAAGGCCGCCACCGGAGCGGCCGCCTTCAGATGATAATCGACTTTGAAAACATCCACGTTAAAGCCGGTTTTGCTGAATAACTCAATTTGCTCAGCCAGTTCTTTGCGGGTCATCTCGCGGGTGGTCTTTTGCTCTCCGATAAAGGATGACAAATCCGCCTGGGTGTCAATAACCAGCCTGTCAAAGCTGACTTCATTGTTGACAAAGCCTTGCGCGTCGTATTCGTGGCGCACCCCGTTGTTCAGAACCCATTCTTCTCTGTTTATCACAGCGGTCTCAGCCATAATGGTCTGCGGATAGGGATGACGTCTGACTTCAAAAATCATGATATCATTCAGCACGCCGGTCTTGTTGTTGACGCTCTTGATATAGAAAATGCGATTCTCAGGGCCTCGGAAAAATATGTTTTCTTGAATGAACGGTAGGGCGTCTTCAAAGATGAGGTTCCTGATCATATTTTGGTAAGCATGATTAGCTGCCGGGACAACATTATCACTGATCGCAAAGGTTAGTCCGCTCAAAATGGCCCCTACTACCAGAATCGGGATTATCAGGCGTGTATAGCCCCATCCACACAACCTCATAATGTCCAGCTCACGGTCCCGCCCAAGACGGGTTAGCGTCAGCAAGGTCGCAAACAATGCGGAGGCCGGAATAACCTGGGTAATCAGCTCCGGCATTTTATAGCCTGCAATTGTGATGACAGTTGCAAAAGGAACCCGCTTACCAATCATCAAGTCGGTCAGTTCGTAGAGAAACCCACTCAACATAATGATTACAAAGCCTAAGAGACAAAGGGCAAACATCTCCACATGTTCACGCAGAATGTAGCGATGGACAATTCGCAAAGGTTTCCCTTCCCTTCGAATGCATTGCATTTTGGGGTTGCATTGTATTTTGTTACAATTCGACGTCCGGCCTAAGCCTTCCTTTCAATTACGTCAGCCGAAGAATGGGAAATAAAAAGGCCGGGGAGCGTTCCCCGGCCATTTGCCCAACAGAGTTGGGCAATCCTAATCCATTATTTATTCAGCTAGTAGAACAGCCGGTTATTCAGCTTGCTCAGCTGGTTCAGCCGTCAAAGCACTGATTACTGCATCGGTTAGATCATGGCTGCCATAAGCCATGGCAGAATGCCAGAAAATACCATCCAGCTTTTGCTCTTGGCCTAATTGCTTGGCAAGCTCATTGAGCCTGGACTGAAATTTCCGCGAAAGCTCTTGTTCCAGTTGGGATTGTCTGGCTGTGAATTCCGCCTGCCGCTGCACTTTTTGCTCATTGGACAACTGTGCGAACTCCTGGATTAAGGCCTCTCCGGCAGCCTGAATTTGCGCCATGTACTGCTGCCCTAATTCACTTTCTGTCAATGCCCGCTGGGAATCAATGTAGCCTAATCTGGCTGCTGGTTTCAGGAAATACCCCAGCACCGTCCCGAGAACAAGGGCGACGGCCAATGCTCCCACGACTCCCCAACTTACGGACTTAGTCATGTTTTCATATCCTTCCCTTCATCATTCTCCAAGTTCTTCCAGCCTGCGGCTAATACCGGCCTCAATTGACGACGCCTTGGCACTATTTTCATGCACCAAATTGTCCTGCAGCAGTTCAGAGAGACGCTTAAACTCTTCCTCGACCCACCCTGCCAGACTGAGCCGCTTTTCAGCCAGACGTTCATGGCGCCGGACTGCCTGTGTACTAATAAAGACCTCCAGTTCCAGACGATCCCTTTCTTCCCGATCGGCAACCAGCCCTTTGATTTCATCATTAATCATATTCACTTGAGAATTGATTTCCGGACGTTCCGTCAGTGAGATTGAATATAACTGCATTTGCAGATTCAACAACAATGGCGTATATTGCGCTTCCAAAATGCGATGAAAGCGTTCCCGTGCCAGTTTTTGCTCCGAAGCAAAAGTCTGGCGCTCGTATACATCCTGCCCGTCAAGATACTGCTCGTAAACAGCAAGCTGATTCTGGGCGTCGGCTTCCAGTTCAGTGCGAATCGCCAACAGCTGTTTGTCGAGAATCACCCTGCCTCGTTCAACGGCGGTGTTGTTCATCGTAGCAAGTGTTTGGATCTGCTGCTGAAAGGCTTTGTCAATACGCTCGCGCTTCTGGGCGTCGCTACCATTGGGGGCAACGCTCTGAAAAGCCTGGATCAAACCGGCGTGAAAAGCTGACAAACCGCAATCCGGTGCCAGTTTGATCCCTTCGGCAATCTCAAGCTTCAGCATCGGCTGCTTTGCTTCCGGGGATTCTGAAGCTCCTGCCACGGCCATACTTGAAAAACCGACACTAAAAGCGGCAACGGCCAGTAGCAATATTATTATTGCCGGTCCTGTTGAAAATTTACCGGTTTTGGCTAATTTTCTCACAGCAAGCTTCACTCCTCCCCGGGCATTTTGGGGCATCTCTGATTTCTTATTTGGCGTTGGCTTTCTTCAGGACGGCCTCGGTCAGATCCACGCCGCCAAACCAGATAATATCCTTCTTGAGCACTAACCCGACATTTTCCTCTTTGGCCACTACGCCAATGGTAACTTTAACCTTATCATAAGCTGCCTTCCAAACTTCCTGAGCCTTAGTCTCAATCTCCATGCTCTTCAGTTCAAGCTCTTTCTTGAGCTTGGATGATTCGGCATTGAACATTTCCTCATAGATCGGCAGATATTTCTGCTTTTCTTCTTCGGAAAGACCTTTAGTTTTTTCTTCAAACTGCCGTTGAATAGAAGCCTGGATAGATTTTACGCGGGCATTGAACTCCGCGTAGGCCAGATTAACTTCTTCCTCAAAGCCCTTAATCTGTTCTTTGGCTTTGACGATATCAGGGTAAGTGACATCAAGCTTCTGATCATCAACAAACCCTATTACGGTGCCAACCGGAGCAGCGGTATTGCTTTGCGCCCGGGTCGTCAGCGTGAAAACACCGATCGAGAGCGTGATCATAATAGCTAAGACCATACCAAATCCAAGAAAACGTTCGAGCTTTTTCAATCAATCCACACTCGCTTTCGCCTATATTACATACCACTAAACTAAGGAAGTAGATTTTTAACACTCCATGCAATCGCAAACTTGACGTGTTAAAAACAATGCTTTTGGAAGTAGATTTTTAACACTCCATGCAATCGCAAACTTGACGTGTTAAAAACAATGCTTTTGGAAGTAGATTTTTAACACTCCATGCAATCGCAAACTTGACGTGTTAAAAACTACTATTAAAACATTTCTCCAAAACTGAAATAGAATTTGGGGCCTTCTCCCGGACTAAACCCAAAGTCAAACCGGAGTTGCCCAAGCATTGGCACATTGACGCGCATTCCAATACCGTATCCGACCTTCAGATCAAACTGATTATCCGCGTTTGTCGGTGTCCAGGCATCCCCCAAGTCAAGGAACATGACACCTTCCAGATAGTTATTGAGCTGGTAACGGTACTCGGTATTGAATAGCGCAAATCTGTCGCCGGAAGAATTGCGGAAATCATAACCTCTGAGCGTCTCAGAACCGCCTAATAGAAACATCTCTGACGAACTGACACTCGAACCGGTCAGATAACCCCCTGCCAGGCGGAAACCGAGGACATGTTTCGGTGCCAGTGAGAAGAACTGTCTGGTTTCTCCCCGCATCTTATAGAAGTTGGTATCACCGCCCAGAACCTTACCTCCGGCACGCTCCAGGCTGAACATTGACAAATTGCCTCCATTAACAAGTCCGCCGCTGCCATAGTTCAGCTTATTACGAGTCAGCTGAAAGGTAAGCGTACGGTTATTGGTAGTGGTCAGCGATGGAATCGTATTTGTCAAATCTTCGATTGGCAAGTCATGCAGTTGTTCAACTTTGAATTTCACTGAACCGTCGATGTCGGCAAACAGTGGGAATCCAAAGGTAATTGTTCCGCCATTAGTGCGTCGGTTAAACAGGATATCCGGAGCTTCTTCCGTGAAAAGTTTCGAATCCGACCGCGAGTAAACATCGAACCCCGCAGAAAAGTCATACGGCCCAATCCATGGGAGAAAATACGAAAGTTCAAAAGTAGTGGACTCCTTGTTTAAAGAAAGCGAAGTATTAAAAGAATGCGCCAGTCCAAACAGGTTCGATTCCGTAAACTGCAAACCGCCGCCCAGTCCGGGCCCCTTCATGTAACTGACGCTGAAACCGAGTTCCATGGTTTTGCGCTCTTTGAAGGCGACCGCCAGATATAAGTCGTCGGGATTGGGACCTGGTTCAATGGTAGGAATAATGTCATCAAAGAGCCCCATCCGATAAAGCTCCTGCAGGTCTTCATTAAACTCTTTCAGGTCAATAATTTCCCCTTCGACCGCGGTGAGCTTGTGGCGCACCACAGACTCCTTGGTCTTTTCGAGACCACTAATTTTAATCCCGGCCAGCTTCATCTCGGTAAAATAAAATGTGACCACGCCGTCCGGAGTAATCGCCGATTTGGTAAGATCGGGCTGTACCAGATAGCCTTTCTCCTGGCAGTATTTGATCACGTTCTCAAGGCCCTTCAGGAGCGCGTTCATATTAATGACTTCGCCGGGTTTGATCGTCCACTGATCGGCTAGCTCCTGTGGCTCGACTTTAGTCAGGCCCTCGGCTTTAATCTCTTTGAGCGGCGGATTCTCAATGACTACAAAAGTCACTTTTACACCGCCAATGACTTTATCCATCTGCCAGTCAACATTGATAAAATAACCCAAATCAAAGATTGCCTTGATATCGGCCTCAATTTTTCTCGGATCCACAGGTTCACCAACCTGCGTCTGGCGGATCACTTTCAAAACAGTTTCGGTGGGTACGAGAACGTTGCCGGCAACATCAATGACCGCAACCGTCAGAGGGTCCGCGGCATAAGCCGGAACTGCCGTATATGTCAACACGCCTCCGGCTATAAGTGCAATGCATGCTATGATGAGGAGTCGGTAATTTGCTTTCACTTCTGTCCCTCCCTTTACTATCGGATCAAAGCTTAGTAAGACCGGCCAGCCTTCTCGCTATTCATTGGTAAAGGCTTGTCCGGAATGCATCACCCCTTTCAGATATACACACATAGATCGATAAACCTATAAACGAATTCCAGCAAACGAGGTTCCCATGCCCACGTCGGGATCGCGTGCGTCAGAACCTCATGCGGATCGAAAAACCGAAACTGAAGTCGCCGGTAGTGGAATACGCCAGGTTCAGAACCGATAATGGTGACAAATAATAATCGAGCCCGATTTTATGAATAAAGCCATCTTCGTAGAAACTGGTGTACTGTAGATACAGATTCGGGGTTACGAATTTTCCCACCCGCAGTTCTACGCCATCTCTGAACAGAGAACTGCCCCGTGGTACCAGAGAGAATTCATCCACATGAAGAAATTCCGCCAGACTACGCGTCAAGGTGTCAATGGTGGCTTTCCCGACTACGTAGATACCTTCGTCAAGAATATCCTGCATCATCAAACCATTGCCTCTCAGCATTTCGGGCAGATCCAGCAGTGCGAATATTTCTTCGGTGGACATTTGCGGGGTGGATTCAAACTGAATCCGCAAATTAGGCCCGGCTTCTCCTTCCGCCCGGAGGAAAACCACTGCCTGCTCGGCCGGTTTGCGGGCCAGTACCCGGATGTAGGGGATATAGCCACGCTGTTCAGTGAATTCGGCGCGGGCCTCCAACACCTGAAAAGCATTACGGTAGGCGACGACTGTCCCACGGTCCGCCGTAATCTGCCCGGTCAGCTTTGGCTCTTCCATTGTACCACGTACCGTAAGCGAACCTTCCACCGGAACATCGATATCAAGCACCGTCATCGCCTGCTTGATGCGCACATCGGAACCAATTTGAACCTTAAAGTCCAATCCGGTTGGTGGTACAGGTGGCACAGGTTCTCCGGTGGACGCCGTCTTTTCTGCGGCATCTGCGGGGTTCGGCTCAGCAGGCACATAGGACAGACGTGCGTCTGACACCTTTACATCCCCACCAAGAACCATTGCCTCAACCGGTCCCCGGTAATAGGCGTTGCCGCTAAGGATGCCCGTAAATGACGGACTGGCATACAGCAGACGGTCAGTTTTAACCCACAAATCGAGACGCTCCACCAAAAAGGATGCCATTGTGATACTGCCGCCGGCCTGCAAATTTCCGGTCCCATATTGTGCACAGAATTCGTCGAAAACAATGCGGTCTCCGACAAAACGGCCTTTCCCTTCGGCGGCTGTAAACGGAATTAACAGTCCCGGAATCTCAAATCCGCCATCCTTAATCTGAAAAGTGCCCTGCATATCGAGCCTTTCAAAAGTACCGCCCAGATGCAGTTTGGCAGACATTCTACCGCTATTCATCTTTAGATCCTTATAAACCACGACTGGCAGCCAATCAATCGCCATTGAATCCGAGGAAATGTCGAGACTGAGCAGCATGTTTTCATTAGTATCCGGTTCCGGAATCATGAGCGACTCTCTGATAGAACTGGTCAGAGGAATCGTACCCTCTCCGAACAGCATATCGCCGTTGCGCTCCAGACGCACACCGGCAAAATGCAGTGCCATAGCATCGGCCCTGGCATTTCCCTGCAGACGATCGAAATCGATGCCGATCAGCTTCCCGTCTGTGAGCATTAATTCCCCGGTCAGTCTGGGATTCTTCGGATAACCGGATAAATTGAGCTGCACGTCACCAGTTCCGGTCAGATTCTCTTCAAAATCAAGTAGCGCCATCACGGGAAAAATATCAAAACTATGCGCCGCAATTGACAAATTGGTGCCATTAGCTGTGTTGTAGCTTCCGGTGGCCGTCAGTTCACCTTTTTGCTGCCACATATGCATTTTTCTCAATTCCAGAGTCGAGAGCATGATAGCACCATCGGCACCGGTTTCAATGGTAAACCCAACCTCAGTACTGGCATCCAGTTCCGCGTTTGCCACACGTCCGCGGTCGACTTTGGCTACCAATGACCCCTCCATCTGCGTCACCGGACCGCGTAGCTGTAAACTGCCTGTAAGCAACCCCCGGACGGAAAAGTTCGGTTCTACGCCAACAAGCTTGAGCACATCCGCTAATTCCGAGCGCTCGCTACGCAACTGCAGATCAATGCTGGCGTCAGCTCCTGGCGTAATCCATCCAAAAGCCTCGATATTCTGCTCGCCCTTCGCAAACATTAAATCTTCAAATTCCAAACGGTTATTTTCCCAAGCAACGGCACCCTTGACAGATCCTAATGGGACACTGCTAAAGACAATGCTTTCTCCGGCCAAAGTGCCTCTAAAGACCGGCTGCGCGATCGTCCCGGAAACACGTCCTTCCAACCCCGCCTGACCCTGCAAGTCAATGCCGGAACGCCGCAGGATCTCCAGTTCTGATAAATCCAGACCGCTGATTCCAATCAAACCATCAATATTCCCGTCCGAGGTGTAAGCGCCAGAAATCTTGGCGATGCCTGAACCCTTTTGAATCACGCCATTACTGATCAGGATACGCTGCCCATCCCAGGAAGCATTCACATCCAGATTGTCAAATATCTCAGTGTCGATTCGTACAGACTGCGCAGTGACATTTGCTTCGATAAACAGCTGATCAATCGGGCCACTCGCTTTGGCGTAGATGCCAGCTGTACCAGCCATATTCAGTCCCCCTGGTGCAAAAGCCTGCTTGGCTTGTTCCAATTGCAGGCCTTCGGCCCGCAGTGTGGCCTGCACCAGATTAGATTGCAGGTCATAGACGCCGGCAATAACAGCCTGATGCTGCGGATGCACCAGAGAGCTGTCCTTAATAGTCAATTTTGTGCCTTCGAGACTGACGACTGCTTCCAGTGTTCCCAGTCGGTATTGATTGAAAGCCGCCTGGCTGATGGTAAAGTCACCGGTAATTGCCGGGGATTGCAGCGTCCCGCCCAGCTCGAATTTAAACTCCGCTATGCCAGTGGCAGGAACGCCGATGCTGGCCAAAATGCTGTCGAGCACAATCTGCCCTCCAGATCCCTGCAACCTCAAGTTGCCGTCCGCGTCCATTTGTCCTGCGGCACCAATAAGCCCATCTCCGTAGCTAATCAGCAATGACTCCAAATTGAGAATGGCGTCTGTATAGTTGAATGCCAGTTCCACCGGCCCAAGATGATAACCGGCAACCACCGCATCCAGCAGTGACGCCGTCCCATAAATTCTTGGCTCAGCAGTGCCGCCCATTTTGATCACGAAGTTGCCTGCCAGTTGGCCGTCAGATAACGGCTGCTCCGGAGCAATGAATTGAGCAGCCCGGACAGCGTCAATCCCTTCTAGCTGCAATTCTCCCACCAGATCAAGGCTATCTGAGGAAAACGGCCACCAGGAGCCCCAGCCGGTAATCCGGCCATCAATTGCTGCGGCCGCCAATTCAAGATCCACCCGCCTGTCAATGTATTGCGCCAGTAACTCCATATCCCGGAAGGGTTCGCCCATGACAGAGCCTTTCGGAACAACGGCTTCCACATTGATTTCAGGATCTGAAGCTGTTCCGCTGACCAGAGCTGTAATACGGGATTTCCCCTGGATCTGATAACTGGCAGCCTCTGGTATAAAGGCGGCGATCTTCTGCAAATCCAATTCTGTTCCGCTTACGCGCAGATCCAACCAGGGCTCCTCCCAATTGCCGGCCTTCCCTTCTACAGAGAAAGCCGTTTCTTGCCAGACGCCCTGCAATTTGCGAATTCCGATTGTATCATCTGCCAAAATAACATTGGCAGTAATATCGCTGAGAGTAATGTCCAGCGGCAAATTACGCACTAACCCATTCTCAATAGCAGCATAGCCTCTGAGCGACGGAGCTGTCAAAGGCCCAGAAGCAGTTATTTCAGCTGTTATCAGTCCATCCAGTTCCCAGTCTTCCAAAGGCAGCAGGTGCGACCATTCATGCCATGTAACATTGGAGGCTTTTAGCGTTAAATCCTGCAACAATGGATTCTGTAAATCGGCAACATTAACTGCGCCAAGCAATTCCAGCTGCGTAGCGCCACTGCGCGCCGAACCTTGTAGCACTTTAATGTTTTCACCGTCGTAGGAGGCCTCTAATGTTACCGCTTCCAGTTTGCGGGGCAGGAAGCCATGTGCGAATGTACCGTCTTTAAAGGTGAGCCGCGCCTCATTTATGGCTAGCGTTCCGCCAGAATAACTCCCGGCGGCCGACGCGCTAACCGCCCCGGTAATATTACGGTACTCTTCCGGAATCAATCCGGTCTGCACCAAGTCTTCTGCTTTGGCATCCGACATTTCCAAAAGCCCGGAAATCTGGGTCGTCTCGATATTGATGAAGCCATCAGCATAGAAACTGCTTGGCACTGGCTCGTTCAGAAAGCCTGTTACATACATCTGCAACCGCGGGTATTGCTGAAAAGAGATGAACCCACTGGTTTTGGTGGCCTTCCCGCTTAAGCCTTTGGGCAATCCGGCCAAGGAAAGCTGCGCATTCCGGAAAGTTACCATGGCCTCTAAGGATAGCTCCGGGATCGGATTGTCCGGATCATTTACGAGAAATAGGTCGGACAGGTTCAGCCTCCCGTCTTCCAATAAACTGGCAGCAATCACAGGCGTTTCCAATTCGATGCGCGATATAGCCGCCAGCAAGTCAAATCCTTTTGTGACAAATCTCCACAAGCTATAATGAATGACAATCTTTTCGGCACCGAGTACTGTACTGCCGTCTTGACTGATCGTCAGCTGCTCCGCTACAACCTTATTAAACAAGGATGTATAAACCCGATCCAGCCTGACCTGCCCATTGACAGAATCCTGCAACAGACCGACTACTTTATCAGTAATGATGTCACCGAAAGGCACCCGCGTGATAACCAGAATTGCGCCTTGCAGCAAAAGAAACGCCACCAGCAAAACTGCGATGACAATTATAAACTTGTTGTGTTTGACATTTGCTGGCTGCACAATGCTTCCTCCCGCCGAAATAGCGTGTGAATTCCTGCTGCCATTATTTCGACCTGCCATTATTTCGACGTTTGACGAGGTCTTCCCTGTACTATGGGAGGCGCTTTTTATAGGTATCTGATCCCGCTAATAACATAGATGCAGTTAAACACCAAATGGTGCAAATTAGTACACTGGTGGCTTTTTTATTCAACAGCGGGATCTGCTACCTCAAGAGAAACTAAGCGGCTACCCTGCACAAACCAGCTGGTTTCTGTCAGGAGGCGCCGCGGCTGCAGATCAGAATTCGCGACGTCGTCCGCCTGCACATCCCCATTTTCAGCCTCGCCAATGAGGTCCGGGGTATACTGCACAATGATGTGCATATTGGCTGGCTTGATAGCCCATTCATGATAAGCCTCTGCAAAATTGACCGCCCCACTAACCAATATGCCGTCTTCTTCGGATTCATCCTCAGACCATAAGGCTCCACCGCTGATGAACAGGTCCAGTCGGCCCGGCAGGGCGTTTTCCGGTATTTTAATTGGAATGGTGATTTTGGTCAGGCTCCCCCGATACGGACGTAACAGCACCGACAAATCAACCTCTGCACCTGGCAACACAGTATCCTGGGCAACATAGGCATCGGCAATGACTGCGCTGAGGTTGTCATCGCAGACCACCGCTGATACATTAACGGCCAGCGGGAGTACTTCTTCGAAACTATTCTGGAGGAGAAAATTAATGTATCCCAGTAGATCCATGATCGCTACCCCAGCAACGTCAGCCCGATGATAGAAAAGATTCTGGCGTCGTAAATCTGCCCGGGCTCCAGCGGTGAGCACTTCAAAATCGATCCGTGCAGAACCTGCCCCGACTCGATCAAGCGCCCGATCCAAGCCCTCAATGACAGCCATCGCCGCCAAAGTAGGCGTCAGATCAGAATCAAGAATGACGCTGCTTTTCAAGACCACCTTATTACCGGTGTCTTGATCAGTTACTTGTACTTCCACCGGTAGCATGGCCGGCAACTGTCCAAAACGACCCGCCAAGCCAGCGGAGCGGTCCTGGGTGATAATACCGACAGGTTGAGTGTTGATTGCCAGTTTGGATGGAACGGCCGAACTGGAGATCGTACGAAACACTTTCGCTCCGGTAGCCAACAGGGCAACATTGCCTTTGCTCAACACCGGATGCCCAAAGGCAACAAAACGCCCGTTTTCCATCCAAGTCAGCGTGCCAATTGAGGAAATACCTAAATCACCGATCATCAACTGCAGACCGATCGCACTGCCAGGCTCAAATGAAGCTATTATCTCGGTTGAGGAATTTAAAACCGGTGTCGTTGCTGACGCAGCGGCGGACACACCCTTCTCACCCAAAAAGCTCTTGATGGCTGAGCCGGTACGCTGACCAAAGCCGCTTAAATAAACCGGTGCTGTGACCGGGATCGCCTTTAGGATTCCGTAACTGATGCCCAGAGCTGTTAATTCTTGACCAGGGGCTTGCGTCCGGGCGTTAGCCTGGGCCTGGCCATACCCGAATGAGATGCCCCGATAGCTTTGTCCCGCAATGCTAACGGACTGACCGCCAGCGAACTCCGCCAGCGCCACTTTATCATCCATATAATCGTCTTGATAATCCCAAAGCGCTAGCATATCAGCGATCGGAGTTACAAGGCCATAACTGGGATCGGCATTGGCAAAAGTATAGCTAATGGCACCTAACAGGCGGTTGCCGATGAAAACGGGGCTGCCGCTCATCCCGGATGCAATCCCTCCTGATTCTCTCAAAGCAGGACCATAAGTGCGAATTAGGATGAGTGAGCCCACCCTACCGGTTCCTGTAGTCAGGCCGAGAATCTCAACCCCAAAGGATTCAATTTTGGTGCCCTCCAGGACGGTCAACGCTTTCCCCCGCATGCCAGGGCGAATCTCATCAATTCCAATAAAACGCGCATCGGCTTTGGCAGTGAACCCCGCAGCGAGAAAAGCCAGCAGCAAAACTGCGATCATTGGAATAGCAGTAATCTTCGTTTTCAAAGATTAACCTCCCTCAAAAGTGTCGTATATAAAATTGGCGTTGATCCTGAAAAAACCTTTCGCTATTTTGT
>ENA-UOOM01000824-UOOM01000824.1-fermentation-metagenome-genome-assembly--contig:-NODE-824-length-32873-cov-32.116400_pt1 | contig 32873 bp, 26 predicted proteins | sample MGYA00245781_ERZ724031 | MGnify/ENA primary metagenome ERZ724031 (study PRJEB28704, sample SAMN03018317) | fermentation metagenome | biome: anthropogenic terrestrial biome; feature: soil; material... | reverse complement strand
CCTTTTTCTTCATCTGGCTGACTCCAATTTACACCAACCTTTGAGACACTACCAATCGAGGACATACATGATCTCCTCTTTTATTCCATACCTACATATGATCAAGTGACCAACTTCATTATTTTTCATCTTAATTTCCTAGTCAAGGAGTAAAATGGGGGAGTTTGAGTTTTTGGGGCGTGAGGGCTATCTAAAATAGCGTCCCGCTGGGTTAAAAAGGTCACCGATAATTGCAAATTGGGTCACTAAGAATTGCAAATGCCAAAACATATACACTTCCAATACCCTAAAAACTACCTTACGAAATCCATATTGGTATATTGCATATATCATTACGGGAATTTATAACCTGATTTGAAGCTAAGTATAGTGACAACCACTTGGACAAAATAGTGTCCAATTTGCAGGTTTTGGTGATCAAAACAGGGAAATTTACTAAAACAATGTCCATTGGTCTTCTGCAAATGCTCTTCGGATATTCTTTTGTCTCTTCGACTTATCTATTTTGTCCATTGATCGCTATTTGCAGATTTCAGTGACTCTTTATACCAAGGTTTCTGCCGGGCGGGGCTCGCTCTATGGTTAAAGGGGTGCCGATCCGGATATCATCCCGTTATAATCGAGTGTTCACGCGATGATAACGCCTGAATATCGCCTTCGGCACAGCTTAATCTTCAGGGCAAGACACGGGTCAGCCGGCTTGGCAAACAGCAATAAGGATCTCATGAAGTCCAAAGAGCCCCATAACAAGTGGTCAGTTCGAAGCATGGAAAGGCTCTTTAAACTCCACACTCCCATCGATTTGGAGTATTGTTATTTCTTTGCGGCTTATTTAATTCGTTAAATTCAGAGCGAAACCCCAAAGTCCATAAATAGTCCGAAATCGGCTCAATTTGTAATAATCGGTGATTCAAACACGCGCAAAAAGGTCGAAAACCGAGCAAGCAAATTTCCAAAGATAGTCTTATCTATCTCTTCACCATATAAGCACTTTTCCCCATTTATCCATTGAGGACGATTTGAAGCTTTGGGTGACGGTTTATATTTTGGGTTTGGCACTACTGTGAGTAGCTGTACAAGCTATTCACTTGACACTTTTATGATAGCTGAACAATATGGATTCTGCAAAGAAATCAGCCCATAGGGAGAGTATATGATCACAGTATTTGTAAACGGCAAGGCCACCAAGGTGTTAAAAAACACAAAGGTATTGCATGCTTGCACAAAGGCCGGATACCCGGTTCCCCATCTATGCTATCATGAGGATCTGCCCGCATTCGGTAATTGCGGAGTGTGTATGGTAGAAATCAACGGCCGCGCTGTTCGGGCCTGTTCCACACCTTGCGAAGAAGGAATGCAGATCAAGACTACCGGCAAAAAGCTTTTGGATCTGAGGCGAGAAGCGGTGGAGATCATCCTGTCCAATCATCCCAATAACTGCCCCGAATGCATAAAAAACGGGCGTTGCGAATTGCAGGATTTGGCGCAAGAATTGGCGATCCGTCACATGCATCTGAAAAAAGTGAAAAGAAAATATAAGGGACGTGACGAATCCTCGCCTTCGATCACTCTGGATCCATCATATTGCATCAATTGCGGACGCTGTACCTATGTGTGCAACGAGATTCAGGATGTTCACGCTTTGCAGAGTAGCGATCGGGGATTTGAGACCTATGTGGGCCCCACTTTTGAGCGGCCATTGGAAACCAGTGAATGCGTAAAATGCGGTCAATGCAGCGCTTATTGCCCGGTGGCGGCTATCTATGAGTGTGACGACAGCGATCCTTTGTGGGCAGCGCTGGACAATCCCGATCTGGTACTGGTGGCGCAGGAAGCTCCGGCTGTGCGCGTGGCTTTGGGCGAAGAATTCGGTTATAAACCCGGCACCAATGTGAAAGGGAAGATGTACACTGCCCTGCGCGAACTGGGCTTTAAATATGTGTTTGACACAAATTTCGGCGCTGATCTCACCATCATGGAAGAAGCCAGCGAATTTGTGCATCTCTTCAAAGAACATCCGGAGAAATTCCCCTTGATCACCACCTGTTGCCCCTCCTGGGTAGATTATCTGGAGAAATTTCACAGCGATCTCATTCCCCAATTCTCCTCTTCCAAAAGCCCGCATCAGATGGTGGGAACGATGGTGAAGACCTATTGGGCTCAGAAGATGGGCATCGATCCGGACAATATCTTCCTGGTTTCCGTGATGCCTTGCACGGCAAAGAAATATGAGATCGAGCGGATGGAAGATATGTATGCCAGCGGACTCAAGGATGTGGATCTCACCATCACTACCCGCGAATTGGCACGTATGCTGAAAACCCGGGGAATAGATCTGGCGCGTCTGGAAGAAGGCGAAGCGGATAATCCTCTGGGTGAATACAGCGGAGCGGGAACCATCTTTGGCGCAACCGGGGGTGTGATGGAAGCCGCTTTGCGCACGGCATACTATCTGGCTACCGGAGAAGAGCTGCCCGATCCCAAGATCGATTTTGTGCGTGGAGCCAAGGGGATCAAAAAAGGAAAAATCAATCTGCTGGGCACAGAGATCCGCATCGGAGTAGCCTCCGGATTGGGTAATGTGAGCAAATTGATGAACGAGATCCGCGAAGCCAAAATGGCAGGCAAAGAGCCTCCTTACCATTTTGTGGAAGTGATGGCATGCACGGGCGGTTGTGTTGGCGGCGGGGGTCAGCCCTATCGCAGTACAAACCGGGTGCGTATGGCTCGCGCCAAGGGACTCTACAAAGAAGACGAACATTCCGAACGCAGAGAGAGCCACAATAATGTATCCATCCAAAACCTCTATAAAGAATACCTGGGCGCGCCCAACAGCGACATAGCCAAAAAATTGTTGCACACCAAATACATCGCACGTCCCATGAAGTTAAGAAAAGAAGATTGAGTGAAACAGCCGGATAAGAGCCTTATATATCCCCTTTTCATCCCGATGCAGGGATGTCCCGGAACCTGTGTATATTGCGATCAGCGCAAGATCAGCGGGGCGGGGACTTTTGACCTGGAGAAGGCGGAAGGGGAAGTGACGGCTTTTATCCGGCGCAACACCGGCACCCGGAAGCAAGTGGCCTTTTATGGCGGTACTTTCACTGCTCTTCCTTTGGGCCTCCAGGAAGATATCCTTTTGCGGATCAGCCGTCTGCTGGATGAAGGTGACAGCCTGCGAGTGAGCACACACCCTTTGTATATAGACGCCGACACTCTGTCCCGGCTATGGCGGTATCGGGTGCGGGTAATCGAGCTGGGTATTCAGGATTTTTGTGATGAAGTGCTAAAGGCATCCGGGCGCAATTACCAAGCGGAGCTGGCATATGCCGCTGCTGTGGCGGTGCGGGAAGCGGGTTTCACAATGGGTGTGCAACTGATGCCGGGTCTGCCTCAAAGCAGTGCTGCCAGTTTGCAAAAAAATCAGCGAATGCTGCTGGAAACCAAGCCCGATCTTTTGCGCTTGTATCCCACGGTAGTGATCAAAGGCACAAAGTTGGCGCGGCTTTATGAGCGGGGAGACTATCTGCCTCTATCCCTCCGGGAAGCAGTGATGATCTGTGCCGATTACGCGGAATTGTGTGCTCCAAGCTCCATCCGCATCATCAAGTATGGCCTGCCCTCCAATCTGGACATGGCAGAGGTGGTGGCGGGGCCATATCATCCCGCTTTTGGTGAATTGGTAAAGCAAGAGCTGCTGCGGCGGGAGATCAAGCGCGATCCAAAGCGGGGGGAACATCTTTATCCCAAAGAAATACAGCTTCTGAAAGCACATGGAGCCGGGGAGCCGGACCAATAATGAATACTGAATATAAACTCTTTAATCTATATATTACCGGGCCTTAAAGCTCCGGTGAAGGAATGGCAATGAAAGCGTATCTGGCAATAATTATTAGCATCTTGTTGCTATTGGGTGCCTGCTCGGTGGAAAAACCTTCTCTGCCGGTTTGGGACATCGATATTAAAATACCCTTGGTGAATGACTTTTACTATGTGTCTGACCTTGCAGACAGTGTGAATATCATCATCCAGGAACATGAAGACTATGGCGATATGCTGTATCTCACCAGTTCCGGAGAAGTGGAGACGCCCACGGTTGGGAATATCGATATGCGTCCCGCGATCGACGCGCAATTCCCCCTGCTTTCCGGGATATCCGAAAGCCAGGCTATTCCCTTTGAAGACGGTCAAGACAATGCCGACCTAAGTTTTGGAGAGATCGAAACCGGTAGCATCCGCTACCGATTTAGAGATATGGTGACGCAGACAGAGGAGATAAGCCTGACCATCGCCGAGATCAAAGATGCCACCGGCAATCCTTTACGGATAAGCTACGAAGGCACAGAAGGATGGCAAGCGATCAATCTGGCAGGCTACACTTTTGGACAGATCAACGATAGCAACTCTCTGGATGAATTGACCTTAAGCTTTGTTAGCTCCTCCTCCCTGCCGGATTTCACACCGCTGGGCACGATGGATTTTCAATTGAATGAGACCCTTAGCTTCTCGATGTTCCAGGGCAGGATGCAGAACCTGGAAATGAGCATGCAAAGCTCTGCGGCTCAGATCGATATAGAATATCCTTACAACCTGGATGAGGCCATCACACTGGACGGGGCAAAGCTGCAAATCGACATGTTCAACCGGATGGGCTTCAGTTGCGAATTCATTGGTTTCTTTGAGGCCAGAGTGGATAGCCTCACTGCTCCTACAAGGATCCCGATCAAGGATAATAACGGTAACAACTACATCGTGAATGCCGCGAATGCGGACGGTCCCGGCCACACCCAGCTGATCATCGAAGATGGCATCAGAGATCTTATTCAACTGATGCCGGAACATGTGGAGATCGTGGATGCAATGGTGAGGATCGATACGGCATCGGGATACGGCAGCATTCGCAATACGGATTACCTGAACGCGGATTACACTATAGATCTGCCTTTCCGATTTATGCTGCACGAACAGCCCATCTTGATGAAAGAGGCTCAGCAGATCAATATCAGCGCGGATAACCGGGATAAGATAGCCGGGAATATGCAATCGGTATCTCTGGATATGGAAGTAATGAACAAAATCCCCATTGGACTTTATGCCCGGGCATATTTTGGCCACTCTGCCCAGATCGATCCTCAGAATCCGGATTCCTATGGCTTCTACAAAGAAATCCACATCGAATCCGCCGAGACCGATCCCGATTGGCAAGAGATCAGCGGACTCGCCCTGAATAAAGCTGAATTGGATCTTTTTACCGTTGAAACCCTATTCATGATCTGGGAATTCACGTTCGAAGAAAGCGGTGATTGGGTGAATATCACTGCGGGAACCGGTGATTACATCGCTCTGAAGAGTATGTTGCTGGGCAAGCTGAGAATAGACGAAGGGGAGTTGTAAGATGAAAAAGATTCTTGTCTGCCTCTTGCTGGTAAGCCTTGGTATGTCTTTGTTTGCCGTTCCTTCGGCCAAATCACTATTTTTTGCGGATAGCTATATGCTGCGCGCCGGCGGTGTGGAGGCCAACTATTGGAATCCTGCTCTGCTAACCGCGAACGGCCCCACGGATATCTGGTTACCCACATTGAATTCCGGCATTCAGCTTACAAATAACGCTCTGGATCTGGATACCTACAATTTCTTTGTGACTCGCGACAGTCTGGACGCGGACGATAAAGAGCGCCTCCTGAAAGATGTGGACGGATCTCTGGCTTTTGGCATGGATGTCAATGTAAGCCTGTTTGGCATCACGATGGGCAATACGGCTCTGTCTGCCTCCGCTCATGTGAATGGCAAAGGACAATTGTCCGAAGACTTCATGCGCCTGGCTCTATATGGCAATACCGAAGATGAATATCTGTTCAACATGAGTTCAAACAATGCTTCGGCAATCTCCTATGTGGATATCACCTATGGCATTGGTGATCTCAAGATTCCCTTTATCCCGGAAGATTGGCCCCAGATCAAAGCCGGAGCATCTGCCAGCTTGCTGACCGGAGCCTATTTTATGGAGACCCGGGAGTTTAAGCTCAGCTTTGAGAACAACAGCGATGTGGGAGCCAACCTGGATTCCGAATTGCTGCTGCGCACCGGAAAAATCGGCGCCGGATTCAAGGGTATGCTCGGTCTTTTCAGCGAAGTCACGCCCTGGCTGGATGCGGGATTGACCGTGGACAACATCGCCGGCTTTATCAAATGGGGTGTGGAGTCCAAAAACCATCGCTTCTATGCCACTGCGGACAGCGTGTTTGTAACTGACCTAGAAGAAGATCTCTTTGACTACGACAATTACGAAGAAGACACGGATTCTTTCAGCACTCGGTTGGGCACAGAATTGCGCCTTGCCACAATGTATAAACACCGGCATTTCAATCTTTCTGCCGATTGGGTGCAAGGCTTTACAGAAAGCACGGTGAGCAGCAAGGTGGGACGCCTGTCTTTGGGTGCGTCTCTGATGCCGATGCCTGTGTTGCCGATATCTTTGGGCATCTCGCTGCCAAACAGCAAGAATCCGCTGAAGGTATCCTACGGTATCGGATTGAAAGTGAAGACGGGTGAATTTAACCTCGCTGTTCAGAGTTTCGACAGCCTCATTCCCGGCTACAATTCCAAGGGTATATCCTTTGGTATAGCCACCAAGATCGGATTCTGATGGCTTTTGTCTTTGCGGCGATTCTGGCAGTGCTGATTGCCGCTCTACTGTACTATCGGGCCCGGCCCCGGCTCAGTAGGGGGCGGATGATCCTGCTGTTTGCTCTGCGCTTTGTCGCATTGTATATATTGTTGATAATCCTGCTCAGTCCGGTCTTGCATTTCATCAATAAACGTAACAATGCGCCGCAGATCCTGGTGCTGAAAGACGAAAGCCTGTCCATGGATATCCCGCGGGAAGGGCAAAGCAAGACCGACGCACTGGCAAAGCCTCTGAAAGACTTGCTGCAAAAGTATCGGGAAGCCGGCTATGAGATACATGAATACACTTTTGCCGACGGTATAGACGCAGAGAGAGACAATAGCCTGATCAGTAAAAGTTTGGCGCAGATCGGCAAGAAGGAAGATCTCAGCGATATGCAGGCGATACTTTTGGCCTCGGACGGTTGGCTGCGAGACGAAGATTTTGGCATCGTCACCCGCCTCAGCATTCCTATCTATGCGCTTGCCGACACCGCCCATTACACAAACGGAGATCTCGCGATCCGGGAGCTGCAAGCAAATCCTTATGCCTATCGCAATGAAAGTACCGTGATTCGTGCCAAAGTGCTGGCCAGCGATTACAGCGGTCCCGCTCAGGCGCATCTCTACCTGGAACAAAACCGCATCGGCAGCCAAAAGCTGAACCTCGTGGCCAATAACGAAGAGATCGTGGAATTTGTGTATCGATTTCCCGGTCTGGGTTTCTACAACTACCGGGTGGAATTGGAGCCTCTGGATCAGGAGCAGCGTTTGGGAAACAACGTATATCCTGGCGCGATAGAGGTTTTGGCAGAGAAAGAAGCGATCGTGGTCTTCAGCGACGCACCAGGTTGGGACAACAAATTTGTTCTGGACGCCATCGCGACCAATTCCCGCTGGCAAAGCGCTTCCTATCAGGTACGAAACGGAATAGCCTATCGGGGTGAGGAGATGGCAAAGCTTTCGGAAAATGAGCGCCCGGCAGTGATTGTGATTTTGAACAACGGCAATCTGCGTTTGGAACAGCCTTTGCGCCGCTATATCGAGAGCGCTCTGGATCGTGGTGCCGGCTTGCTGTATCAAGGCCTGGCGCTGGCAGAGATGGCAGACTACCTGCCGCTATCCAGATCTAATGTCTTAAGCCCCTATCAAGGTTTTGTGCAGCTCAATGCGGCAGCTGAGATGTATCCCATGCTGTCTCAATTGGGCTTGGATCAAGCAAAACTGCCTCCTCTGGACTACTATTACTGCAATCTCGCCCCGGGCAGCGAACTTTTGGGCGTGATGAATAATCCCCAAAAATCCCCCGCTATCGCCATCAAGATGCGGGGAAAATCACGCGCGCTGGCCTTCAGCTTTTTGAATCTCTGGCGCTGGCAGATGCAGAGCGACAGTTCTGCCTATCAAAAGATGGTGGTAAACATCCTTACCTGGCTGAGCAATAAAGCTTTGGGGAGCTACAGCGCCATCTATAAAAGCAGCTATATGCAGGGTGAAGAAGTGGTGTTGAGACTGCGGGCGGAAGACGATATTCGCAGTCGTGATCTGGACAATAATCCCAGAATAAGCATATATAATGCCGAAGGCAAGCTATTGGAACAAGATTTTATGACTCGTTCCGGCGATGAATATCGCTATGAAAGCGAGCTGAATGAGGTGGGGAACTATCGCTTCGAGATCCGCGAAGCCGAGAATGATAAGAGTAGCAAGGGAAATTTCGCTATCTCCCCGATCTCGGTGGAAGACCGGGATTTTGATTTTAATCTGCCGCTATTGAACTATCTGAGCGGGGAAAGCAGGGGAAAATTAATCAGCATCGAAGCGGTGGGCAGCCACGAGCCTCTGCCTTTGCGCATCGAGGAAGAGATATTGAAACGAGAGTACAATATCTATAAACAGTGGTATATCATTGCGTTATTTATCCTTACCTTTGGTCTGGAACTCTTTTTCCGGCGCCGGTGGGGTCTCTTGTAGACATAAATAATACCTGGAGGTAATAAATGCCTTATTTCGTAGTACTTATCGCAGTTCTTGCGATCATCGGGATCCTGATCTGGATGAAAGAATCCAAAAACACCTATGCCTTGCTTGGGATAGCCTTCATAGTAGGTATCAGCATCTTTAGCGTATTCTTCTGGCAGAGCCGCAAAGCCGAAACCAGCCTGCGGGTGGTGGGATACTCCAGCAAGCTCTTTGATTCTGACTTGGTGAAATGGAATGTCTCGCTGCAAAAAAGCGTGGGAAATGGCGAGCTCAACATTGGCTACAAGAACATGAACCGGGATATCGTTGCTTTCCGGGAATACCTTATCGAACAGGGCATCGCCGCAGAGGAGATCAGTGTGCAACCGGTAAGCAGCTATCCCCGTTATGATAACTATGGATCCATGACCGGTTACAATTTGAACCAAGAGATTTTTATCCTCTCGGACAAACTGGACAAAGTGGAAGATCTTGCCCTCAATCCGGATTTTATCGCGGATCGCGGCATGGTGCTGCAAAACAGCCGTCTGGAATATCTGTACAGCAAATTGCCGGAGCTGAAGCAGGAGCTTTTGGCTGCAGCCACTGCCGATGCCATGGCCAGAGCCCGGGAGATATCAGGTTCGGCGGAGACCGGACTGGGCAAGATGCGTGAAGCCCGAGCCGGTGTATTCCAGATCACAGAGCCATACTCCACCGATGTATCGGACTATGGCATCTACAATACCAGCACCCGCAAAAAGAGCATCAGCGTAACTTTGACAGCATATTTTAACTTGAAATAGTGGCTCGTCTGCCACAGCGGCCCAGCCGTCCATCAGATAACAGTTACACCAAAAAACAGGCTGCCCCATCATCTGAGGCAGCCTTTTCAGCATCACACAGAATGTGTTAGAACTTGTAAGTAAGGCCTATATTTCCGCTGATGGAATTTGAATTGTATTTACCGGGCATATTGTTTGTGGAGCTGTCGGAATCCTTCAATTCGCGCTCTGTGAACATCACCCATTGGGCATTGGCTTCGATGCCGATATTGCCAAATTCTCTGCCCCAACCGAGATTGGCGCTAAATTTGTCGCTTATGTCGGACAGGGTGGGCAATTGGGTCTCTTCCGGGATCGGAGTCTGATCGTAGAAAAAGCCGGTGCGAAGTTTGTTCATACCCATCTGATACTCAGCGCCAAGGCTTACACGATGAGTGTTTTCCCAATCAAACACCAGCGGCACTTCGGTGTAAGGATTAGCCGGATCGGCAATCACGATGGGATCTTTGAATTTTACCTTCACCTTGTCCAGGCTTTCCCACATGGTGTAGGCATAGTCCATGGTCAGGGTCAGATTATCAAACTTCGTATAGGCAATGCCGATGCCGATATCTGCGGGAAGATCCAGTGTGGCGTCGATATCGGATGTTCCACCCAGCTTCATGGCAGGAGTTCCATCAGGATTTGCCGGAGCCCAGAGGTGCATATCGATATCACCCTCCATGTCGATGGAACTGGGCAGTTTGCCGGAAAGGCCGATTGAAATGCAGCGTGTGGGTTTGAACAGCATGCCCATATTAGCGCCAAAACCAAGTCCGGTTCCGGAAAGATCGATACTCATCGGAGCCGCAGGGCTGACGGGGAATTTCAATTGGGCAATGTCAATCATGCCGTACATGGCGCTGAGTCCCATTCCCACAGAGAGATTGGGCAATACTTGATAAGCCACTGAAGGATGCATGTCGATCACGGCAATGCTGCTCATCATCTCTTCTTCGGGGAAGCTGGCAGGATCGCTATACACATAAGGTGAACCGGGAAGTTCGTAGGCGTCCCAAGTGGTGCCCAAACCGTAAGGCACATACACACCCAGGCCATATTTTAGCTTCGGGTTTTTTGCCATGGTGAGGAAGGCATTGGGGAATGCTACCACTTTCTTGTTGGCTTCATATTCTTTGGCGGAAAATCCGGGAATGCCGGATACCGTGGTGCCGCTGGGATCCCATTTGGCGGATGGCATAATGAAAGTGCCGCCCAATGAGACGGAATTTTCATTCATAAAGCCCAAGCCGGCAGGGTTCCAATACATTGCACTGGCATCGTCACTCAAACCACGGAAAGCACCGCCCATGGAAGTAGCTCTGGAGCCAACTCCGGTGAGGGCAAAGCCGCCGGCAAAAAGCTGCCCGGCGATAAGTGCCATACACATCAGAAGCGTGATATTGCGAATTTGCTTCATAATTAATCTCCTTTAAAGATCATAATATTCGGGTCTTTGAGATTTGATGGTGAACGTTATTCAATTCGCGTTTTACGTCAAGATAAATCTTGAATCGGGTTCAATCAACAAGGTAAAGCGGGCTTATTTGCAAGCCCGTTATGAAGAGTCACTATAAAGAGTCAGCGAAAATTGCAAATCCGCTCACCGAAATCTGCAAGTGCTTTTCGGATATTCTGTTTTCTCATCTACTTATCTATATACGTCCATTGATCGCTATTTGCAGATTTCGCTGACTCTTTATATCGAATTCAGTGATAAAAAGGGTATGGTGGTGCCGGTTGTGGGCATGAAAAGATTATCCGTTCTTCCTTGGGGAAACAAAACGAAGCCAATATTTCTTGACAGTTAATTACAATGCTCAAATCATATACTTACCGCTTGGGCGGAAGGATATTATGAAAATTGGCTATATAGTTTTTAAGGTATTTAAGTCTGCAAGATTGCAGGACAAGGCTTTGTACAGGCGGTCGCCGAACCGCCTATGGGATTGTACAGGCGGTCGCTGTACCGCCTATGTATGCGATGCTCTCTTTGAAAAAGGGCGCTTCAGGCGAGCGCCCGTACAAACAAAGATTTCCGGAGATCTCGTGAACTTGCCAGCCCAGCATGCCCCCTCAAATTTACATCATCCCGGGGAGGCTCAATACCCTTTATTGCGTTAGCTCGTCAGCTTAGCTTTGTGATGAGAATCTGTCCCGGTTTCACTGCAGATCAGATTGAATTTTCTTGACACAAAGCGAGGTTCTAATTTGCTGACTTTTACAATGTGCATCTTTAGCTCAGCTGGTAGAGCAACTGACTCTTAATCAGTGGGTCCGGGGTTCGAGTCCCCGAAGATGTACCACTTTATGCGGTTTGTCCGCTGTCCGCAGGACATCGCGTGCAAGCCGTTTTTTGTTAAAATCCGTGAAGCTAAGAGCTTCAATACCATAAGAACGCGGTAATTTGCCCTTTGCTCCGCGAAAAAATGTGCTAAAGTGCGGCTCCTTTTTTGCCGGCTTTAGTAGCCGGTTTTTTTTGGGCGGAGAGGGAAGATATCGGATTATGAGAACAAAAAGGAGAAAATAGATGACAGCATTACATGCCAAGCCATCCGGACAAAGCGGTTATATATTCACTTCCGAATCTGTATCCGAGGGTCATCCGGACAAAGTTTGCGACCGGATATCGGACGCTATTCTGGATGCTTATCTGAGGCAGGAACCGCTTAGCAGAGTTGCCTGCGAAACGCTGTGTACAAAGGATAAGGTGATACTTTCCGGAGAGATCAATTCCGGGGGGATCATCGATGTGGAACCAATCGTGCGGGAAGTGATCCGCAACATAGGCTACACTTATGCGGACAAGGGTTTTGATGATAAATGTGAGATCATTAATCTCTTGCATGAACAGGAAGGAGATCTGGCGCGAAATGAGGGTGCGGGGGACCAGGGTCTGATGTTTGGTTATGCCTGCAATCAGACGAAATCCATGATGCCGATACCCATCGAGGTGGCGCATCAGCTATTGATAGATCTTGCCAAAGCTCGTAGAGACGGCAGCATTCCCTGTTTATTGCCGGATGCCAAGAGTCAGGTGAGTTTTCGCTTTGAAGGCCGTAAGCCAAAGTCATTGGAGACTTTGGTGATATCCACTCATCATCAGGCCATTTGTGAACTGGAATTTGAGGAATTGAAACAGGCGATTGTAGAAAAAGTGGTGTATCCCACGATTAGGAAAATGGAAGAAGAAGTTCGCTTCAACGCGGATAATCTGAAGATACTCATCAATCCCCTGGGACGCTGGCACGATGGCGGTCCCGCCGCGGATACCGGGCTGACCGGGCGCAAGATCATCGTGGATACCTACGGTGGCTGGGCTCAGCATGGTGGCGGTGCCTTCAGCGGTAAGGACGCCACGAAAGTGGATCGTAGCGCGGCATATATGGCTCGGCACATTGCCAAAAGCGTGGTGGGCAGTGGATTGGCAGACGAATGCCTGATCCAATTCAGTTTCGTGATCGGCGACGCGGCACCAAACAGTGTGATGGTGGAAACCTTTGGCAGCAGCAAGATCCCGGAGCATGAGATCGAAGCGAAGATCCTGAAGGAATTTGACTTGACAGTATTGGGAATAATCAATTACCTTGCTTTGCGCAAGCCGATCTTTGAACCCACGGCCAGCTACGGTCACTTTGGCATGAATACCAAAGATTGCACTTGGGAAAAGATCAAAATATTGAATTAGGAAGATAGATGTCCCTTTATGATAGCATCAAAACAGCCCGGCCTTTCTTTGTGATCGCGGGGCCCTGTGTGATTGAAAGCGAAAGCGTGATGCGCCAATGCGCGGAACACCTGAAAGGGCTCTGTTTCAAACTGAATCTTCCGCTGATATTCAAGTCTTCATACAAAAAGGCGAACCGCAGCAGCGGGGATTCCTACAGCGGTCCCGGCATGGATGCAGGGCTAAAAATGCTGCAGACAATCGGGCGCGAATATGATCTGCCCATACTGAGCGATGTGCATGAAGTATGCGAAGTGGAAGCCGCGGCTGAAGTGTGTGACATCCTGCAGATTCCGGCTTTTCTGAGCCGACAGACCGATCTGATCCGGGCGGCGGCGCTGTCCGGCAGGATAGTGAACATAAAAAAAGGACAGTTTATGGCTCCGGAGGATATGGAAGCAGCCGCACGAAAGGCCAGCGAAACCGGGAATGGGAAGATCTTGCTTACCGAACGTGGCAGCAGCTTTGGCTATCACAATCTGGTAGTGGATTTCCGAGCTTTTGCCATCATGAAAAAGTTTGATTATCCGGTGATCTACGACCTTACGCATTCTTTGCAACGGCCTTCCAGCGGTAAGAGCAGCGGGGGGAATCCGGAATTTGCACCGATGATGGCCAGGGCGGCATTGGCAACCAGACAAGTGGACGGACTCTTTATAGAATGTCATCCCGATCCTGCCAAAGGCCTTAGCGACGCATCCACAATGCTGCCCCTGGATGGCATGGAAGAGTTGCTGCGGGATTGCGTCTGCGTCTGTGAGAGATAAGGAGAGACTATTGTGAACGCTTTGATGCGGCCAAATAAGCGCCCGGTTCCTTGGGCGGAGATAAAGCTCCTGATACTTGATTGTGACGGCGTTTTGACCAATGGTAAGATTATCTATGGCAACGACGGTCAGGACATCAAGCAGTTCCATGCTGCGGACGGGATGGGTGTGATGCTGATGCGCAGTATCAACACCAAAGTGGCAGTTGTAAGCGGAAGATCGTCTGAAGCCCTGCTGCGGCGCTGTAAAGACCTTAAAATTGAGCTTTTGTATCAGGGAATTGACAACAAACTGGAATGTGTGAACAAGCTTTTGGAAGAGCTGGGCTTATCTTTTGACAACGTGATCTTTATGGGCGACGATTGGAACGATATTCCCTGTCTGCGCAGAGCGGCTTTGGGTGTGGTTCCTGCCAATGCCTGGCCGGAAGTGCAAAAGGTGGCAGATATGGTAACCGAACACCGGGGAGGCGAAGGTGCAGTAAGAGAATTGATCAATCTTATCTTGCACAAAAAAGGGCTGTATGAGCGAGCGATAACGGCTTATCTGGAAAGTGTAGGTTGCAAGGTATGATCCGGGGCCTTTGGCTGCTGATCCCAATTCTGCTGCTAAGTTCTTGCTCTGCAGACAGTCTGAATCAGGATACGCCAGTGCTGGAACAGGGTGTGGCGGATGAACATTCCGAGGGTGTGAGGATGGTGGAATATCGTGATGAGCGCCTGGATTACATCATAGAAGCAAAAAGCATGGAGCGTTTTACCGATCGCAGAATGATGTATGGCTACCAGGTGACCCTTACATCCTACGACAAGGAAGGGCAGGTGAGCTCTGTGATAATGGCAGATACCACGATTGTGGATGATGCCCGGAATGTGGTATTTGCCAATGGCAACGTGAGTTTTAAGACCAAGGATGGCGACATTAAGACCCAAAAGATGTTTTGGGATCGCAATGTGGACGAGATAATGGTTCCCACCCGGCTCACGCTAACGCGGATGGGCGACGTCCTGAGAGGAGAGAACCTGCGCACAAATACGAAGCTTAGTTTCGCGGAAATGAATACAGTGACAGCGGAAGGCTATTTTGATGAAGAAGATTTTATGGATTGGTAGTCTGTTGCTGTGGCTGCTCTGTTTGGGAGCCCAGGAAGCTGATCGACAAAAATTCAGGCTGATCCATGCCGACCGGATGTATATGAACAATCAGCAAACGGCGCAGATACTGGATTTGAACGGTAATGTACATTTCTTTTACGGCGATACAGAGTTTCAAAGCGATCGGGCGTTGATCCTTGACACTCAGAAGATCGCGCGGTTGAGCGGTAATGTGATTGTGCAAAACGATTCGCTGCATCTGGTGGCGGATTCTCTGGCCTATTATCGCATCCCGCAAGTCTTGAATATGGGGGGCAGGGTGAAGCTTAACCAGCGTACGAAGGACGGCTTTGTACGTTGGATGCAGGGGGATCATGCCATCTACGATCAGGGCAAAGATACCTTCACCGTGTGGAGCCGCGTAAAAGCTTACGATCAAAAGGAAAATGCCAATGCCCGATGCGGTTATGGATTTTGGGACCGGCCCAATGGCTACGCTTTTCTGATCGAAGAACCGGAAGTGGTGGCAGGAGTGGAAGATACTCTCACTATCAAAGCGGATAAGATGGAATTTTATGAAGGGGAAGGCAAACTGATTGCCACCTTCAATGTACGCACAGACAGCCGGGATTATCATGCCACCAGCGACTTTCTGATATATTTTTCGGAGGAAGAAAAGGCGGTATTTCTGGGTGAACCGAAGTTTCAAAACAACTTTGCCACAGCGGAAGCCACCGAGTTTCAGCTCTATTTCACAGAACAGGAGCTGAGGCGCGTGGTTTTGGTGGATTCCTGTCTGGTGCACTTTAGCGCCGAAGAGAATATGCCCCGGGAAAATTGGGTGCGAGCGCGCGACATTGTGTTGAACTTTTTTGATGGCAGGATTTTGGATTTCAGTGCCGATGCCCAGGTATCATATTACTTTCTGCAGGAAGAAAGCGAAAAGCAGGATTTTTTTATCAACGCCGCGGAGGGGGACAGGCTGAGAGCTAAGTTTGATGAAGACAACAAGCTAAGACTAATGGACATGGGGGGCAATATTCGGGGAAGCTACAGATTCAAGAATGATTCTTGACACGATTCCCCTCTCCACTTAGATTATCACCATGGAACTGAATACGATAAAAGCTCAGAATCTCGTGAAGATATACGGCAAACGAACCGTGGTGAACGATCTCAGTCTGGAAATTAAGCAGGGTGAGGTTGTGGGCATATTGGGGCCCAATGGCGCCGGGAAAACCACCACATTTTATATGATTATCGGTCTGGCAAAGCCCAATGGGGGCAAAGTGTTGCTAAACGACATCGACATCACCCACAAAGCAATGTACAAACGTGCCCGGATGGGGATGGGCTATCTGGCTCAGGCACCCTCGATATTTGCGAAGCTGAGTGTGGAAGACAATGTGATGGCGATATTGGAAACCCTCAAGCTATCTCGAAAGGAGCGGAAACAGCGTCTGGAAGAAGCTTTGGGAGAGCTGAACCTCAGCAAACTGGCCAGGCAGAAGGCCTACACTCTTTCGGGAGGAGAACGGCGCAAATTGGAGATCACCAGAGCCTTGGTCACAAATCCCGCGTTCATCTTTATGGACGAGCCTTTTGCGGGAGTTGATCCCATCGCAGTGGCCGATATTCAGGATATCATCGAAAAGCTGAGAACCAAAAACATCGGGGTGATGATAACTGACCATAATGTAATTGAGACTTTGAAAATCGTGAACCGTGCTTATATTATCTACGAAGGAAAAATCATCGTTTCGGGATCATCGATGGAGTTGATCAACGATGAAGAAGCAAAACGACTGTATCTGGGAGAAAGGTTCACAATGAGCCCTTTTGAGCAACGACTATGAGCACGATGAATCAACATTTATCTCTGAAACAAAAGCAGGAGCTCGCCCTCAAGCCCAAGATGTTACAATCCCTTAAAATGCTCGCATTGCCTATATTGGAGCTGGAAAGTTACATCAAACAAGAGCTGGAAGGCAATCCCCTGCTGGAATTGAGAGATGAGAAAGATGAAGAGGACTTGATCGATAGCGATTATGAGCAGGCTCCCCCGGAAACAAACACAGCCCTGGAGGATGTGGATGCTCCGGACGAAGTGTCTGCGGCGGTGGCGGAAGCCCGGCAATTGACCGATATTCTGGATCAATGGAATGAATACCATAGCGGTAGCGAGGGATACCGCAGCGAGGGTGAGACAGAGCATAGTGACTCTATGATTCGCTATGAGGACGATGCTAAGGAGAAATATCTGGAGCAGCTCTATCCCCTTAATCTACCGGAACATGAGGTGGATTTCATCACCGAAGTAGTGGATAGCTGTGATTCTTATGGTTTTTTGCCCAAAGATTTTTCGCTGACACTGGCTGCGGGCCGCTACAAAGTGAGCGCGCGCCGGGCGGAAGAACTGCACCAGATCGTGTTGCATCTAAGCCCCAAGGGGATCTCCGCGCGAGACATCACGGAATGTCTGGTGGCTCAACTGAACCAGCAACAGCGCGAGAATCCCATCATTCTGGGCATGGTCACATCTCATTTTGAAAACCTTATTCATCGCCGCTATCAGAAGATAGCGTCTTTTTTCAACGTGTCTGAAGACACCATCATGGCATATCGGGATCAGATATCCAAGCTGGACCCCAAGCCTGGGCTCAGGATCATGCGCAATAACGCGGCTTATGTGTATCCGGATGTTACTCTGAAGCTGATAGATGGGGAATATGTGGTGATTATTAACGATCACATCACTCCAAACATCATCATCAGTCCGCGCTATCGCAAGATGATCAACCGGGGCTATTTTGACAAGGCGACTACCTCCTATGTGCGAGAGCGGATAAACAGCGCGAAGTTCCTGATCAAATCCATCTATATGAGGATGCGAACCCTGGAGCAGGTGTCGCTTTCCATTATCAAACATCAGCATGACTTTTTCTATAAGGGCAGTGGCGTGATGCAGCCGCTCACTTACAGCGCGATAGCACAGGATGTGGGGAAAAGCGAATCTACCATCAGCCGGGTGGTAAAGCATAAATATGCCGAGACTCCATACGGAATCTACGCATTCAAGGATTTCTTTACCTCCACGGCAGGACGGGACGACAACTATGAAAGCATCTCTAGGCACAAAGTGAAGAATTGCATCATTCGCCTGGTGGAAGGCGAGAACAAAAGTAAACCGCTGTCGGATAGGGAACTGGTGGATATCTTGAAATCCGAAGGACTGAATATCTCGCGCCGCATCATCGCCAAATACCGTGATGAGATGGGCATCTTAAATAGCAGATTAAGGAAAAAATAGAGGTTGTTTTGGAAGAGTATAAAGTTATTGTAATCGGCGGTGGGCCAGGTGGCTATGAATCTGCCATTCGCTTGTCTCAATATGGCATATCCTGCTTGGTAATCGAAAAAGAACGCCTGGGCGGGGTTTGCCTGAACCGGGGCTGCATCCCCACCAAAGCGCTGGTGAAAAGCGCAGAACTCTATCGTGAAATGAATGAAGCGGAAAGCTTTGGCTTGCCCTCAAGTGAGTTGAAGATCGATTATGCGAAGGTCTTTGAACGCAAGAATAAGATAGTGGAACAACTGGTGGGAGGCATCGAATTTTTGTATCGAAAACGCAAGATTGCCCTTCACACTGCCAAAGTGAACGAAATCAGCAAGCTGAGTGACGGCTATGCAATAAAAACTGACGATGATAAAAGCTATAAAGCTCAGTACGTGATCATCGCCACCGGCAGCACTGCCAAGAGCTTGCCCGGCATCAGCATCGACGAGCGGGACATCATGAGTTCCACCGGAATCTTGCAGATGGACAGTCTGCCTGAAAGCCTTGCGATTGTTGGCGGAGGAGTTATCGGTTGCGAATTTGCCTGTATTTATGCTGCCTTTGGGGTGAAAGTGAGCATAGTGGAGTTTTTGCCGCGTCTGGTGGCGCTGGAAGACGAAGAGATATCCAAGCGTCTGGCTCCTGCTCTGAAGAAAAGCGGCATCAAGGTATTGATCAACACTGCGGTGCAAAGCATCGTCAAGGATGGGCAGGAGATGCTCCTCAAGCTTAGTGGCGATAATGAATTGCGCGCCCGGAAGGTATTGCTTTCCGTGGGCAGGTTACCTTCATTTGATATTAAATGTACAGATTTTGAACTTAGAACAGATAAAGGAGCTATATCGATCGATGATATGATGCGCACATCCGAAGCAGGAATCTATGCCATCGGCGATGTAACGGCCAAGCTTCAACTGGCACATACCGCCAGCAAACAGGGCCTGCTGGCTGTGGAACACATCGCACATCTGCTGAAAGGGACTGCTGCTCCCAAAAGAAGCCTGGAATACATTAATATTCCACGCTGCACCTTTAGCTATCCGGAAATTGGCTCAGTTGGCTACAACGAAGCCGAAGCGAAAGAGAAATATGGCGAGATCATCACCGGGAAATTCCCCTTTACCGCTAACGGGAAAGCCATGGCAATGTCTGCAACCCAAGGCTTTGTAAAGACCATCGCCCGCAAAGATACAGGCGAACTGGTGGGTATGCACATCATGGGTCCCGCAGCCGCGGAACTGATCGCTCAGGGCGCCATCATGATCTCGGCTCATATGACCGCAGAATCCATTGAGGATATCGTATTTGCCCATCCCACACTTTCTGAGGCAATTATGGAGTCCGTGGAAGATCTGCGCGAACTCTCTATTCACAAAATTTAACAGGAGGATCAACATGCAAATTACGATTACAGCACGCCGTTTTGAACTGACAAAGGCGATTCGGGACTACGTGGAAAGCTCGTGTTTGAAGCTGAAAAAATACTTCGATCAGATTATCACCATCCACGTCACGCTGGCTTTGGAGAATAGCCGCAATCTCTGCGAACTATCTCTGCATGCCGGTAAATTCGGATTGCAGGCTACCGCGGAGGAGATGGATATGTATCTTTCCATCGATACCGCTTTGGATAAAATGGAAGCTCAGATAAAGAAACTGAAAGACCGCGTTACGGATCACCAGAAACGAGCTCTAAAGGAGCAATTTACCGATTTTTCCCGTGCTTCGGATATCCGGGTAAACAATAAAGACCACGCCCGCAAAACCATCAAAACCAAGCGAGTGATTACCGAACCGATGGAAATACAGGAAGCGATGGACAAAATGGAAGCAAGCAAGGAAGATTTCTTCATCTTCAGAAATATCGAGACCGACCGCATCAATGTATTGGTAAAAAGGGACAGCGAGAACTACAAACTCTTTGAGCCCTAAAGCTATAACAGTGGTGGGTATATTGCCCCGCCGCGAAAGAAATTCCTTTGGCCCCTTTCGGCGAACCCGAAGGGGGCACGGAGGAGAAAGGATTATATGAAGGAAATCACTGTCCGAGAATTTTTTGACGCCAAGAAGAAAGATCTGGCTCTTTCTCTGGTAACCGAGCCGGAAACCCTTGCCAAAAAAGTAAATTCGCCCCATGTAAACCGTCCCGGCCTGGCTCTGGCGGGCTATCTGGAAGTGTTTTCGGCAGAGAGAATTCAGGTTTTTGGTGAAACCGAAGTACGCTATCTGCAATCTTTGAAAGAAGATGATCTCGTGGCCCGCGTGAGGGATATGTTTAAGACCGATATCCCCTGCATCATCATCACTAAAGGTCTCACTCTTCCGCCGGTAATCGAGTATCTGGCCAATGACCTCAATATCGCCATGCTCTCCAGCCGTCTTTCCACGATAAACCTGATTCAGCATCTTTCCCGCTATCTGCAAGATCTCTTTGCCCTGGAGAAGACCATTCATGCCACTCTGGTGGATGTGTTTGGTCTGGGCATCATGCTTACCGGTAAAAGCGGCATCGGTAAAAGCGAATGCGCGCTGGATCTGGTGCACAGAGGCCACAGTTTGGTGGGAGACGACCTTATCACCTTGCGCTATCTGGATGATCAGCTTTATGGACGACCGGGGCGGGAATTCGGACATTTCATGGAGATTCGCGGAGTGGGCTTTGTGAATGTGGAACGCATGTTTGGCATCGAGCGTACCCGCCGTCAAAAGAGTATCGATCTGCAGATCGAGTTGATGCCCTGGCAAGAGAATATGGATTATGAGCGTATTGGGTTGGCAAACAGCTACGCAGAGCATTTGGGGGTAAAGATTCCCATCATATACCTGCCCGTATCCCCGGGGAAAAACGTTTCTGTGATCGTAGAAGTGGCAGCCATGAACATGATATTGAAGGGTGTCGGATACGATGCCGCCGAAGATTTTAACCGAAAAGTTCACGATGAGATCCGCAAAAAAACCATGCAGAAGAAGATTGAAGATGATGAAAAAAACAGTGACAGTAACGAATAAGCTGGGTTTGCATGCCCGTCCTTCTGCTCTTTTGGTGCGCGCCGCCACAAAATACCGGTCGGAATTTCACATCGAAAAAGACGGTACGAAGGTAAATGGTAAAAGCATTATGGGTGTAATGATGCTGGCAGCAGAGTGCGGCAGCTCCCTGGAACTGATCGCGGATGGAGTGGACGAAGAGTATCTGATAGAAGAAATATCGGAAATGATAAGCTCCGGCTTTGGGGAGTAAGATCATGAAAGAACACTCAGGAAACAGCATAGCCAAGGGTTTGGCAGCCGGAATTGCCGTTTATATAAACCAGCGCGGCATGGATATTCCTCTGCACAGTATAAATCTGGACGAGATTCAGAAAGAGAAGGAAGCATACCTGCAAGCCTGCGCGAAGTCAGCCGCTGAGATCAAGGAACATTTGGGCTCTCACAGTATGAACAAAAACGAAATGGAAATTCTGAGCTCTCATCTGGACATCCTGGCGGATCCTGAGATTCGTAAAAACATACTGGCAAAAATCCTTGAGGAATATAAAAACGCTGCTCTGGCCATTGATGAAGCCTATGGCGAGGCGATTGACTTTTTCAGCGGTATGGAAAACCAGATGTTCTCCCAGCGGGCAGCGGATTTTAAGGACGTACGCAATCGCCTGCTGCGCAAGATATTGAAGCTGGAATCCGATCTCTTTGCCCTACTGGGACCGGAGGCTATACCCATATTTCATGAAATTCAACCCAGCGAAGTAAGCCTTCTGAACAAACTGGGAGTGCGGGCATATCTCTGCGAAGTAGGCAGTTACACCTCGCATGCCGCCATTTTGAGCCGAGCTCTCAGTATCGCCTGCGTGGGCGCTATACCTGAGCTGCGAAAGCAGATACACGAAGGGGATCACCTCATTATAGACGGTGAACTGGGCTTGGTGATCCAAGAGCCGGACGATGAGGCCCTAGAGTTTTATGCTCAGAAGCTGCAAATCCAGGAGATGATCTCGCAGAAGCAGAAAAGCCTGCGTGAAGACCCCGCTTTCACCCTGTCTAAGCGCAATATTACCATGACTTTGAATATCGGTATTCCCACGGAAATCGACATGGTGGAAGAACTCAACGCGGACGGCGTGGGCTTGTTTCGTACAGAATTTCTCTTTCTCTCGCGCAACAACCTGCCTTCGGAAGATGAACAATATGAGATCTACCACAATCTGGCCCGCAAGATAGCGCCGAAGATACTCACCATCCGCACCTTCGACCTAGGCGGCGATAAACTGGCCCATTCGATAGACAGTCCCAAAGAAGATAACCCCTATCTGGGCAATCGAGGAATCCGCTTTTCTCTGGCCCACCCAGAAGTGCTGCGTACCCAATTACGCGCCATACTGCGTGCCTCAGCCCTGGGCAATGTCCGCATCATGTTTCCTATGATTATCGATGTTGAGGACTTTTTGCAAGCCAAACGGGTATTGAAATCCTGCGCCGACGAGCTGTATGAACAGGGTGAAAAGTTCGATTATGACATCCCTGTGGGCAGTATGGTCGAGATCCCCTCGGCGGCAATCAGTTCCGAATCCCTGGCCCGGGAGTGCGATTTCCTTTCCATCGGCACCAATGATCTGGTGCAATACACCCTGGCCGTTGATCGCAACAACGACATTGTGAATCGCTACTTTATCCAGCATCATCCTGCCGTACTCAAATTGATCCGGCTCACCATCACGAATGCCAAAAAACACAATAGAGGCATTTCTATATGTGGCGAGATGGCATCGCTGAAAGAATATGCCCCCCTGCTGATCGGTATGGGCATTACCGAATTGAGCGTGAATCCATCCTCATACTACGATATCAAGCGCGTGGTACGAAGCTGTGACGAGGAACTGGATCGACTGGTGGAGAACTGTGATTTTTCGAATACACTGCAGGAAATCGACAACCTGGTGTATCACACCCTGAAACCATACTACTCTAAAAAGGGAGCTAACTAATGATCCGTTTTGACCATCGCAATCTCCTGGCAAATCCGTTTCTTGCCGGTGCTATGCGCCCATCAAGAGTGCTGGACTACAGTGAAAAAGTGCAGGACGCGAAAGCCGAACTGAATATTGACCACAAAGCCGGGACATTGGGTTTCTACGACCTTCCGGAGCAAAGCACTCAGCACATCAGTTCTTTTGTGCAACAACTGGATCCCATGTTTGACACCATGGTGGTTTTGGGAATCGGGGGCAGCGCTTTGGGCAACAAAGCTATCTACAACGCTCTGAAAACAGAAGCTCATCTAAAACGCCGGGTTTTGGTTTACGACAATGTGGATCCGGTGTTTTTACATGAGATTTTGGGGCAGATCACACTGGAAAAGACCCTGTTCAACGTGATCACCAAAAGCGGGGGAACAGCAGAAACAATGAGCGCCTACATGATCTTGCTGGATCTTTTACAACGCAAGTTTCCTTCCGACTACCGCAAACGCATGATTATCACCACAGACAAAGAGAAGGGTTTCTTGCGCCGAATTGCCGATGGCGAGGGCTATTCGTCCTTCATTGTTCCCGGAAATGTGGGTGGGCGCTTTTCTGTGCTTTCGGATGTGGGATTGCTTTCTTCCGCCTTTGCAGGTGTGGATATTAAGGCCATGCTTGCAGGTGCTGCGCAGATGAGGGACCTCTGCGATAGCGCGGATATTATGCACAATCCCGCCCTGTTGAACGGGCTGTTGCATTTCCTGTATATGCGGGAAGGTAAAAACATCAGCGTAATGATGCCCTATAGCAATTCCCTTTACGATTTTGCCGATTGGTATCGCCAGTTATGGGCGGAAAGTCTGGGCAAGCGCTACGACCTGAAAGGCAGGGAGATATACGTGGGGCAAACCCCGGTGAAAGCACTGGGCACCACAGATCAACATTCGCAGATTCAGCTTTATACCGAGGGGCCAAACGACAAAGTAATCACTTTCCTCAGTGTGGAACATTTTGAACACGATTATACAATCCCAAACCTGCATCCGGAGCAGGAAGACATCAGCTATCTGGGCGGCAAAAAGCTATCCGAATTGCTGAATGCCGAACGTCTGGCCACCGAAATCGCGCTCTGCAAGTCCGGCAGACCCAATGCCAATCTGATCTTTCCCGGCATTGACGCCGAAAATCTCGGCGCAGCCATCATGATGTATGAGATTCAAACCGTATTTACAGGTAAGCTACTGAATATTAATCCCTTGGATCAACCGGGAGTGGAGACGGGGAAGATCGCCACTTTTGCCTTGATGGGAAAGAAGGGTTACGATAAAGAACGTGAGGAAATAGCTGATTATACCAAATCATAAACCAAGCTTCAGCCTGCTGCTGCTTAATAGGTTGAAGCAAGAAGCTTTTCTGGAGGAACCATGAAACGCGCTCTATGCGTTATAATATTGATAAGTATATTATCTCCAGCCCTTTGGGCAGCCTCTTTTGATGAATTCAGGCTTCGAGCCGCAGAGCTAAAGAACGACTATGCGGCACAGAATAGCTTGGTGCAGGAGTATCTTTACCGCGCGCAAAGTGTGGATGAACATCGCGAGCTGCAAAACTATTGGCAGTCTTTCGATAGAGAAGCTTGCCTGGCACATTACAAACGCCTTGCAAAAGCGAATCCCGCCAATGCTGAATACGGTTATCTGGCCATCCGTCTTCTGGAAAACAATAAAGAAGAAAGCTACAAACTGCTGGAAAAACATCCCCGGTTATATTGGGGATATCGCTTGGTTGCGCTTGCTTTTACCGCGGATATGCAAGATCCGGCTTACGCTGAAACGCTAGATTACGCGAAAGCTACCGGGCATCTGGATCGGGGCATCACAGAATTTCCCGAAGATGATTATCTGCTATTGGCACAAGCCTATAGATACCGGGCGGAAAATGATCTTCAGAAAGCACTGAATTACATCGCGAAATTGAAGGATCCCAATACCATACAGAGCAACTACTATTTTATCTACGATCTCTGCGTTCAAAGCAAAAACGCTCAAGTATATGGCAGCATCATGGATAAACTACTAAATTCATCCATTGCCGCAAGGGAAATTGACAGCGAACAGGCCAAACAGTCCCGGCTTCTCTTTATGCTGGCTTTTGTGAAAGACAGCGCGGGGCTCATCGAACTGGAACGCTATGCATCTCAAAATCCCGCTTTGATGAAAAACGGTGAAGCTCTGTTGTATATGGCGGACACAAATCTGGAATATGATGACAGCGAACGTGCAGTGGAATATCTGCGGCAGGCGGTTGCCATGGGAGCCCTGCAGTACCCGGAAATGAAAAACTATTCAAAAAACACCGCTCTTAAAAGCAGTCCCGCTTGGGAATCTCTTCTTTTGCAAAGTAAAAGCGCCTGGGAAGCTGACGCGCCGAGGCGGGCAGCAGATTTATTGCAAAATAGAAGCACGATATCCGCAGCAAATTGGGAGATGAAGGATCTTAATGGCTTTATCCATAATTTTGCCGATCTTCGGGGTCAGGTAGTGATCCTGGATTTCTGGGCGCAATGGTGCGGCCCCTGCAAATTGGCAATGCCGCCGCTGAGCAAATGGGTGCAAACCGAAATGCCGGAAGGAGTGAAGGTATATTCCGTAAATGTGATTGAAAACGACTATAACAAAGCTAAAGACTATTTCCGTGAAAACGAATTTGCCATGGAATATCTGGAAGGTAACAGCGATATTGAAGCTGCATACAAGGTGACGGCAATTCCGCACATCGTGGTAATCGACAAGCAAGGCAACATAGCCTGGGAACAAGTAGGATTTTCCTACGACCTGGAAGAGAAACTAAGCATCTGGGCCGAACATCTTTTGGCAGAATGAAGAAAGAATATCAGAATTGCTTTGTCTGCGGTAAGGACAACCCCATCGGTATGAAAGTGGATTTCAGCTACGACGATGAGGGCACTGCAAACGCCGAATTGAAGCTCTCAGAGCTTTTTGAGGGCTATCCCAAGGTAATCCATGGCGGCATTCTTTCTGCTCTTTTGGATGAAGTGATGGCAAAGGCGGTGATTCATCAAGGCAAAATCGCTTTCACGGCAAAGCTGAATGTAATCTTTCGCAAACCACTGGCTTCAGATTCTCTGGTAATGCTCCGCGGCACAGTGGTTTCTGCCAAAACCAGAACCATCCTCACCGAAGCTCGTATATACGATGCCACCGCTGTCTACGCGGAAGCTGAAGCGGTCTTTATCGTGCCCAAAGAACAATGAATTTCTTGCGTTACACATTTACTGCCTCAGAACAAAAGCTCCTCTTGCTGCTTTCCTTTCTAATCCTCACCGGAAGCTTGCTTCATCTCTTTGGTTACACCGCCAAAGAGGAGATGAATATGCTTATGGCAGACAGTCTGGAGACGGTATTGAGTGAAGATGAAGAAATGATGCTGGATCTGCGTATTGCCACTCTGGAAGAGCTGATGTGCCTGCCCGGTATCGGCGAAAAACGCGCGCAGGACATCATTGATTATCGCAATGAGCATTCTTTCATCGATGTGAAGCAATTGATGTCTGTAAAGGGTATCGGAGTAAAGACTTATCGCCGCATTATGCCTTATCTCATAGCCTTTGGAGACAGCACTGTTTCAGCTGCTTCCTCCCGCAGCAGATCCACAAAGCCGGCCATGGAAAACATCGTGAACATCAATAGTGCCGCGCTCGATGAGCTCTGCACGCTTGTGCGAATAGGACCCGCCAGGGCTGAGGCCATCATCAGTTATCGCCGGCAACACGGGCCTTTCAGCGTGGTGGACGATCTCTTGCAGGTAAAAGGCATCGGCCCCAAGACTCTGGAGCTAAACCGGCACCGGATCAAGCTCTGAGCACTCTCTGGGATACCTGATATTGCAGATACCCGCGGTAAACCTCAAATTCAGCTTTCGTCCCATTTCCCCCAAGCCAGGCACAAAGAACTTGACAGATATCAGCGCTCTTCTGCCTATAGCAAAAGCTACCGTAAAAAGAGCTAAGATAAAGGATTTGGACCATGAAAGAAGGATTTATCCCCAATAACGATTTTACTTCGATCTTCTTTTCGGACAATGCCGAAGGAATGACGAGTGATATAAAGAACAGGTTTTTGAACCATTTGGAATACTCGCTAATCAAAGATACCACCACCGTAGAAGCTTGGGATATCTACTATGCCCTGGGCCTCACCCTGCGTGACCGCCTCATCGAACGTTGGCTGCGCACTCAATATGAATACCGCAAACGCGATGTGAAAAAGGTTTATTACCTCTCCATGGAATTTCTCATTGGCAGGCTTTTGGGCAATAGCCTTATCAATCTGGATCTCTACAATGAGAGTTACGATATGCTCAAAGAGATGGGTTATTCTCTGGAAGACATCGCCGAATTGGAACCGGATATGGGCTTGGGAAATGGTGGTTTGGGGCGTTTGGCAGCTTGTTTCATGGATTCACTGGCCACCTCCGCCTATCCGGGCTATGGTTATGGTATCCGCTACGAATTTGGCATCTTCCGTCAGGAGATACGCAAAGGTTTTCAAAGAGAGGTACCGGATCACTGGCGCAAAAACGGCTGTCCCTGGGAGATAAAGCGCCCGGAGATCACGTATCGAGTACGCTTTGGCGGAAAAGTGAAACAAACAGAGCACAATGGAGAGGGACGCATCTATTCCTGGGTGGATACAGAAGACGTGATGGCAGTAGCTTGGGACGTCCCCATCCCCGGTTACAAGGTGGACAATGTCAACAACCTTCGCCTGTGGGAAGCCAATGCAACCGATGAGTTTGATTTTGAATACTTCAATAGTGGCGACTACGTGAAAGCAGTAGAACAAAAAAACATCAGCGAAAACATCAGCAAAGTATTGTATCCGAACGATAACGTACATCTGGGCAAGGTCTTGCGGCTGAAGCAGGAATACTTCTTCGTATCGGCAACCCTGCAGGACATCTTTTATCAGTGGAAGCAAGATCACGACGGTTTTGCCGGATTTGCCGACAAAATCTGCATTCAATTGAACGACACTCATCCCGCTCTGGCAATTCCGGAGTTGATGCGCATCTTTATCGATGAAGAACGCATGAGCTTCGACAAAGCTTGGCAGATCTGTAAAAAGGTATTTTCTTATACAAACCACACCGTTCTGCCAGAAGCCCTGGAACGCTGGAGCGTAGCGCTGTTTGAACAGTTGCTTCCCCGCCATTTGACCATCATCTATCAGATCAACGAGCTCATCATGAAAGAGGTGAGCCGGCGCTATCCCGGAGACATCCTGAGAATGCGCAACATCTCCATCATCGAAGAAGGCCTGGAAAAGAACCTGCGCATGGCTCAGCTCTGCATTCATGGTTCTCACGCTGTGAACGGAGTGGCACAGCTGCACACGGAGATCTTGAAAACCAGAGTCTTTGCAGATTTTGAAGACTTGTATCCCGGCAAGATACAAAACAAAACCAACGGAATCACACCGCGCTTGTGGTTACTTACCTGCAATTCGCTGTTGGCCAGCCTCATCTCTGAACACATCGGCACGGCCTGGACCCGCGATCTCAAGCTGCTCCGGGGCTTGGAAGAGTATCTGGACGACCAGTATTTCCGGGATAGCTTCTTCGAAATCAAAGAGATCAACAAAAAGCGACTATCCCGCCACATTTACAGGGTTACAGGAATAAGAGTGCGTACAGACAGCATCTTCGACGTTCAGATAAAGCGCTTGCACGAGTATAAACGTCAGCTGCTCAATGTGATGGCTACTATCGCCCGTTATTACCGCATCAAAGACGATCCTGAAGCTGACTTCGTGCCCCGCACCGTTATCTTCGCCGGCAAAGCCGCGCCCGGGTACTTTCTGGCCAAACGTTTGATAAAACTGATTAACAATCTGGGCGATATCATAAACAAAGATGCGGACGTGAAAGACCGCCTGAAGGTGGTTTTTCTGCCAAATTACTGCGTGTCTCTGGCCGAAAAGATCATTCCCGCGGCGGATCTTTCCGAACAGATCTCTACCGCCGGTTATGAAGCCAGCGGAACCGGAAACATGAAATTTGCCTTGAACGGAGCGCTAACCATGGGCACGCTGGACGGCGCGAACGTGGAAATGGCAGAGGAGATCGGCACGGAAAATATGTTCATCTTTGGGCTCAATGCCGCGCAGGTAAGTCAGATTAAAAGCTCCGGCTACAATCCTCAAAGCTACTATCAAAACGATCCGGAGCTAAGGCGGGTTGTGGATTCTTTGATGGACGATACTTGGTGCAAAAACGAACCGGGCATCTTTGCCCCAATCTTCGATTCCCTGATGAGTGGCGGCGATCCATATCTGAATCTGGCAGATTTTCGTGCCTTTGTGGACACTTCTGCTCGTGTGGACGAGCTTTATACTGAGCGGGATGAATGGGTGCAAAAGGCCATCCTCAATATCGCCCGTGTCGGCAAATTCTCCAGCGACAGAGCAATCAAGGAATATGCCGAAGAGATCTGGAATATTAAAGCCCTAGTACTGAATCTGGACGCGTGATCTCTGCCCTAGTTTGTGCCGCATTTCTATTGATCTCAGGCTATTTGAATGCTCAAGCTGTGATCAATGAGGTCTGCTACGATCCCGAAGGGGCAGACAGCGGTAAAGAGTGGATCGAGCTCTACAATCCCGGTAATCAGACCATAGACCTCAGCGGCTCCAAAATATACAGCTGCGGCACATCTTGGACTCTACAATTTGAATTTCCCTACTTCCTCTTGCGGCCGGGATACTTAGTGATGATCGGAGGCCCGGGCATGAACAACGCCCAGTTTTATGCCAATCTCAGCTTTCAAAATGGGGGTTCTGCCAGTGATGCCATCCGCTTCGTGAACGCGGACAGCACATATACCGATACGGTTATCTACGACACACCCAATAGCAATCTGATCACAGACGACTTTGCTACAGTGGCATACAGCTTTGCAGAGGATGCCCCTGAAGGCTGTTCTCTGGCGCGGGTTGCCGATGGTTGGGATACCAATATGTGCGGAGACGATTTTAGGGTTGAGCAGAATCCCACACCAAATCTCCCCAATCGTGTCTATACAGATCTGGCGCTCTATGGTCCGCATTTGGATAATGAGAGCAGTCCCCGTCTCTTCAGCGTCGGAATCCGTAATCTGGGGCCATATTCCAGCCCCTACAGAGCATTGTTCAACGCATATCACAATCAACAAGCTTTTCATCAGGAAGAGCTGCCGCCTCTGGCACTGGGTGATAGCCTTCGGATCAGCTTTATCTTGCCCGACGATCTGGAAATGATGTATCTGCAGCTAATGCATCAAAACGATCTTGAAGAGGATAACAACATCCTGCACTACAGCATATTGGGACAATCTTCCGGGCAGCTGTATTTGAACGAGATATTCCCGGCGCCCTTGCCGGGGAAGCAGGAGTGGATAGAGCTTTATGCTCCACCATCATTCAGCAGGGCAAGCTACCAAATCCATGATGCGTCCGGAGGTAGCATCAGCTTTACTTTGCCGGATATTCCTGGCTATTTTGTACTCTGTTCAGATCCCGAAAGCTTTTTGGAGGAATACCCTCAATGCCCCTCTGCTCTTGTGCTGCAGGCGCAATCCTGGACTCCGCTCAACAACACCGGCGATAGCCTGTATCTCTGGGATGAATATGCTTTGTTGGATTCCATGTCTTTCGCCTCCGGCACGGTGGGGATGTCTTTTCAGCGGCTGGAGGAAGAAGGCGAAGTATCGTGGCATATGGCTTTGCCCAGTCCCTGCGCGCAGAATTTTCAAGCCACACCGGATCTCCCGGAACATGATGAGCGCCTGAAGATATATGGATCCCCCTTTGATGTCCGTAAAGCAGAGTTTGTAAGCATCAGCTACAATCTGCCTGCAGTTTCGAATCGGGTAAATTGCAGCATTTGGGATCTCAACGGCCGCAAGGTGGCAAGCCTGGCCGAAAACCTGCAAATAGCGGATCGGGGTGTCTTGTATTGGGATGGCAAGAAAAGCGGAGGGACATACGTGGCGAGGGGATTGTATTTGCTGCTGTGGGAGTCTCAGTCTGATGCAGGCTCAAAGGTCTATCGCCGGCAAAAAAGCATCGTGATCAAATAGCTTCAGGATCTTCTGCCAGCCAGGTGAAACAGCAGCTTTTACCTTCTTTTTGTTTTTGAATGTAGCCTGTCAGGTCTTCGGAAATCTTTTCTGAGCGAGAATGCTCCACAATCACCAGTCCTAGGGGCTTCAGCAGTTTGCGTTCAAAGATGGTCCGCAGAGTGGGATTGATCAGGTTCTTGTCATAGGGCGGATCCAGAAAGATCAGGTCGTAAGTATCCCCGCAATCCTTCAGAAAGGCTTCCACGCGCTTGCGATACAGGTGACACCGGTCACCGCAGCCAAGGATAGCAATGTTGCTGAGAATGGTACGGATGGCAGCATTGGCAAATTCCACAAAATCTACCCACACAGCCCCGCGTGAGAGTGCTTCCAGTCCAAAAGCTCCGGTGCCGGCAAAGAGATCCAATATTATCTTGCCCTCAAATTCCTGGTATGTGCCAAAGATCATTTCGCGGTTGTAATCCGTGGTGGGACGTGTACTTCTGCCCGACACAGACAGCAATTTGCGTTTTTTATATATTCCGGCTATTACGCGGATCATGCCGTTCCCTTGCTCTTGCCCAGGCCCGGCACTTTGATTTCCAGTTGCACCGGTCGCGGGTCAAAATTTGGGCAGGAAAGTAGCTTAACCGTGTCCAATTGCTTGCATTTACGGAGGCATTTCAAGCAAATGCTGTTATATTTCTGGCTTTCTTTTAGCATTCTTACTTTTGTGGGCTTTGCAAATCCACAAATAAACTTATCATGTCCGACAAGCTGATCTCGCTGAGTGGCTGCTTTTTGTCCCAGCGGGATAGCAGTGCTATCAACAGATCGCTCAGAGTGAGGTCGGCATAGCCTTCAGAGCCGTTGATGAGATTCAACTGAGCCTGCTGTTCGATCTCGCGCAAAACCTCGTCCAGGGTGTCCAATTCGGATTCTTCGGCCAAAACCTCGTCTTCATCAAACACAATCTCGCTATCCTGCATACCTTCGTTCAGCTTTTCCACTGCGCGAAACATGTTGTCAAAGCCTTGGTGGCTCAATATCTTCAGATATGCCAACTCTTCGGGAGTAAAGAGCTTCTCGATACGGGGATCATAGCGGTTTGCGGGATCATTCAATATGCGGGCGTGCAAGGCCTCGATCTTCTCTCGGATGGCGGGGGAAGAATCATTTTGGGCGATAAGCTCATAGGTGGCAAGCGCGTCAAAGAATTGGTTCTGCTCTTCGAAAAGCTTTGCCAGCGTGACGGTTGGAGTCCAACCCGATCCTATAGTCTTCATTTTTTCACTCCCGATATGTCGTTTTTTCTGAGGACATAAAAAGCCGGGGCCATTTTGTGTCAACTGCTTTTGTGTGTTCACATCCCCCCGTTTTTCAAACATGGAATGAGAAGCTGGTTTCCTTCGTGCC
>ENA-UOOM01000821-UOOM01000821.1-fermentation-metagenome-genome-assembly--contig:-NODE-821-length-32916-cov-10.087946_pt1 | contig 32916 bp, 29 predicted proteins | sample MGYA00245781_ERZ724031 | MGnify/ENA primary metagenome ERZ724031 (study PRJEB28704, sample SAMN03018317) | fermentation metagenome | biome: anthropogenic terrestrial biome; feature: soil; material... | reverse complement strand
GCAATCCGTAGGTATCAGGGGGCAAAATACCTTTTGACCCCTACATCATATATTAACATAAAACTTTAATAAAATGTAAAACTTTTCCTTTGCAATCTTCTACATCTTTTAACATTACCGCCGCAGGCGCTGCATGATTCCGTTTAAATATGTTGTAATAGTAATTAAAGACAATGATCTTCTGGTACAGTAATTTACGCTTCCAACTCCTGAATAATCAATTTATTCATATCATCATATGAATTCCAAGCTTCTTTCTTGCTGACAACCCCGGTACGCCCACAAAGATATCTGATGATATTCATAATCTCCTCCGCGTGCCTGCCTGTTCTTTGATATATCCATTCATCTGTCACAGACATAATCTCATGAGCTGCTTTATTTCTTACTTTTTCTTCTACGTCATGCAAAGCGGACACAGAATCTTTTAGCTTATCTTCGGTACATAGATTTTTAATAATTATGCAAATGTGTGCCGAATAAACATTTCCATATCTAAAAGGCCTTGGGTAATATCCTTGTTCTAATGTTTCCAAAACATCCGTTCCCATAAGCTTACTCTTACTCCACATTATCTTATCATTCTTAGTGTCAATATAGATATAATCCCTGAGTTTTACGTTACAGTACTTCTCCATTATTGTAACCATTAAATCCAGGCTGATCGGTGTAATTGCTCTGAGGAAATCTGCATATTCCCTTTTATATAATTTCATCTGTATTCCGAGAGCATACTCAAACACTTTTTGTTTTTTTCTCTCTTTCACAGGATAAATGTCATATGAATATTCTTCTAGAAGTGAATTGACTTTACTCCTGTTCAATTTCATTCGCTCTGAGGCAATCTCCAACAGCGCGTGTGCATTTTCCGATATCCCATCTTCCATATCGTTTGTGCATGGTAAGATATTTTTACAGCCACACGGTAGGGAGTTTTTTCACTGCACGGTAAGCAGATTTTTCACTGTACAGTAAGCACTTCTTTACATCATATAGTAAGCACTTTTTTACATTAGCTTCAGACTACATTAAATTAAAAGGAGGCATTCCCCTACGGAAACAGATACTTCCCTCCCGGAATTTTCTTACACACTACAACTATCCCCGCGCTTATGACATACACCCCGGCAGCCCCGAACACCATCCACCATCGTGAATCTCCATTCACATGTCCATTCAGCACCAGAAAGTCTATTATCATGATATGTATCAGATAAACCCCAAAGCTTGCCTGGGACAGTTTTGCTGCCGCCAGACCAATCTTCTCATTCTCAGATATCTTAAAGTGTCTATGCTTCGCCAATAGAAATACTGCACACGCCATAAATAGTGTGGGAAAGGCCATATAATCCCAGAAGATATTATTCAGCTCGCCTGCCTTCAATGAAAGCAAAATAGTACCTGCAAACATAATCACGGCTCCGGCCGCACCTGCGCCGTAAATGATACACCTCACTTTTTTGCTAAAGCTTTCATTTTTAAGAATCCATCCAAGAAGCACATACATCATATAGCCGCCTACAACTGGAGGATTTAAATCTGCAGAGTAGGAAATGCCGAACAGCCCCGGAAGAAGGGGCAGAAAGGAATATGCCACAATACCCATACCTGTCAGGTAATACAGTTGTTTCTTATATTTTTCCTCTGCAAAAATGGTCAGCACAGGAATGCTCAGGTAAATTGCAAGTAATGGATAGAAAAACCAGAATATTCCTTCGATTCCGTTGTTGAGATACAGACTTAACAGCTCTCTTCCACCGGAAAATTTAATCCAGCCCAGCTTACATTTCCAAATGAGATAAATGGTGCTCCACACGAAAAACGGAATAAAAACCCTTGAAAACCGCCGCCGAAAATAAACTTTTGTTGAGTATTTTTCCCGGTAATCCATCAGATTGGCTCCGGTCAGCATAAAAAAGACAGGAACTGCCCAGTGAGCGATCACCTGTATTATCAGGCTTGTTATCCAATATTTGTCCAGCCGAAACGTAAATGCATCGCCGCTGCAGTGAAGCCACACTACACCATAACACGCTGCAATATTTAATAAATCAAAATAAAATACTCTATTTTTCACCGACAATTCCCACCCCTCTGGCAATCACTTTTCATCCCTATTTATATATTGTAATCTTCGTCTTTTCTTTATTAACGCACTCCACTTCAAGTGAATCCAGCCGGTACTTATCCTTCTCCAGAGTAATCTCATACTCCATTTTCCCTGGATCTTCCTCATCCTTTTTCTTTTGAAAATCAAAGACTTCCCCGGCACTTGTCAGCCATACATATCCTGTCTCTTCAGGCAGTCCCTTTACAGTAACCGTAACCAGTTTCTCCCCCTCTGCCGCTTCCATCGAAATCTCAGACATCCCCCTCTCTTCCACAGGCAGAGCGCCGAAAGACTCCGGCACCGGGTTTAAATCCATCTCTATCATTTTGGCATAATCAAAATAGGTATTGGAAATCACATACTGTGCTGCCTCAAACACGACATAATCCGGTTTAAATATGTTGTAATAGTAATCAAAGTCAATAACATTCTGATAATCGTGTACTGCGATATATTCACCCAGGCTGTTTTCCATAAACTTATAGCCCATCGCATTCATATAGCTCCCCTGAAAAACCAGCGTCCTGGGTGCCCCTTCTTTCAGCCGCTCCTCATTTGCCACATATTCAAAGTATCCGTAGTTCTCATCCCGCCTTACTTCGGCATCATATGCCTCTGTTTTGTCAACCAATTGGGCATGATTATAGAAAATAGGCTCATACTCATGGATAGGAAATTTGGACACCGGAAGTGTAGTATTCAGTTTCTGCTGAATATCAAATTCATTTTTTTCATTCACATGTACCCCGGGGTAATCCCTTTTCATAGTTTCCAGCATGTGGTTCACGCCGTAAAATGCCCCCAGATCATTCCAGTGGCCTGCATTATACTGTTTGTTGAACACTGTCTCCCCTGTATCCAGTTTTGCCTGCAGAACATCAAAATTATCAATATAATGGACGCCCCGTTCATCAAGAGCCTGTTCGAACTGTGCCACCCAGTCGTCGTTATAGTTGATACCCGCCCCCAATTTGCCGGTGAGGAGAGCTGCTTTCTCCGGCTCAAACACAAACAGAAAAGGGACATTTCTCTCTGTGCAGTAATCTTGTATCTGCTTTACCATATCGGCAAAGACAATATGGTAACTCTCAAAAGAAATGTTCATGCCCATCTTTGAAAATATATATCCGTCCCTTCCATACATGTAGGTCGGATGTACCATTTCGTGAAAAAGGCTGTCATTCAAAACCGTATATCCATATATCATGTCATCCCTGAATCCGATTCTGTCTTCCAAATAACTCTCAATCCCTTCCGTCAGATCAAACTCTCCATTCTCCGGCTCGTAAGCAGGGCTAAAAGGGTTATTGGTCAGGGTACGGTTATCAATCTCAGACACCACATTTTCCTTCCGGTTTAGTGTAATTATCGGCAGAAGCAGGAGAAGGAAAAAGCAGATACTCATACATATTCTCAGTTTCTTCATGGTTCGCCTTCTCCTTTAGTATTGAAAATAAATAAATGGGCTGTAGGTTGAATTTATCATAAACATCACTGCCAGAATCATTAGCCCAAATAAAATGGCTTCCTGTACTACAAACAGCAGCTTCGATTCATTCACTTTCGTGTAAATATCGTGAAAACATTTCTTGTGAAAAACAGTAGCCCCTAAAACACCAATCACCGACAGTATAATCATTTTCGGCGTAAAATAATAAGCAAAGGAAAAATTGACTGAAGAAAATTTCGTAATGCCAAACATGATCTTCAAAACCTCTGCCCCCTCCGACAGAGGTGTAAGTCTGAATATTTCCCAGCTTATAAGGACAACAAACATCGTAACCGCCCACTTCACGGCATAAGGTATGCGGAGATAAAATTTCTTGTCACGGATGCAGCGCTCTGTGACCATACAAACTCCATTTATAGCACCCCAGAGAATATAGTTCCAGCCTGCCCCATGCCAGATCCCTGTCACCAGAAATACAATGAAAAGGTTCACCAGAGTTCTTATTTTCCCCTTTCTGTTGCCGCCCAGCGGAATATAGATGTATTCCCGGAACCAGGCTCCCAGCGAAATGTGCCATCTCCGCCAGAATTCAGTAATAGAGGCTGATACATAAGGGAAATGGAAATTTTCCTTAAACCGGAAGCCGAACAGCTCCGCAAGCCCCAGTGCAATATCCGAATATCCCGCAAAATCATAATAAATCTGCAGCATATACAAAAGCGCGCACCACCACGCTGTGGGAATATCCATGCCGCCTGCAAGCTTTTGCTGTATATCCGCAACCATCGCGCCAAAGCTGTCCGCAAGAAGCACTTTCTTGGCATACCCGACCATAATCCGGTTCAGTCCATACATAAACCGTGCATCGTTGACAGCCCAAGCCTTAGTTCGGGCCTTTATCTGGGGCTGAAAATCTTTCCACAGAACAATCGGGCCGGATACTGCTTTTGGGAAAAAGGAGATATAGAGCGCCACATCCAGCAGACTCCCCGCCGTGCTGTCTCCGCGGTAAATGTCCGCCACATAGGAAATCGCAGAAAACGTGATAAAAGAAATTCCCAGCGGCACAAGCAGATAAAACAGATTGAAGTCCGTCTGTAAAATATCGTTCAGCGACTGCAGCGTGAAGTCAATATATTTGTAAAAATACAAGATACCGACCAAAATCAGAACCGCAATCCCAACTGCAATTTTGAACTTATCCACACTGCCGGCTGCTTTCTCAATGGTTTTCCCCATTACGTACACAAGAAATATATAAACACACAAATACAGGATACCATCCAGCCCCACCCAGCCATAAAAAACCAGGCTGACAAGTACCAGAAAAATATCCCCAATCCGCAGGTTCATCTTCCCCATTTTCTTCTGTATGCCCCAGAGCACAAGATACCCGCCCACGCAAAGCGGAAAAAATAGAAATAAAAAAGTAAAATTAGTAAAAGGCATGTCCTATCCTGCACTTTCTTCTTCACTATCGTAGTATATCAGATTCATTAAAGTATGTCTGGAAAAATGCCCTAATTTATGAAATCATTGTAACAGTTCAGCAATTATGTTTTTGACTTTTATATCTTAGGCATTTAATACATAACACATCTCATGCCACTCTTCCCCGCCCCAGTTTGAATCAGCAATTCCCATATCACGAAATCCCATTTTCTTATACATTTTGACTTTTGATTGCAGACAAGTCAAAATAACTATCTTGCGGTCATTGTCCCATTCTTTTCGCAAATATTGGAACATAATTTCTTTTGCCAAGCCCTGCTTTCTGTATTCTGGCAAGACATCCAGTCCAAGCAGCATAACATTCTTCCCATCTGGCTTATGCAGTTCTGCATCCTCAAAGAATGCATCCCGAAAAGAATATTCATTCGTTGCCAGTCCATTTAAAAAGCCAGCAATCTTTCCCGTCTCCTTGTCCACCGACACCATAAACAACTCTGGTGCTGCTGCCGCCCGTTCTTTCATATGAAGAATAGAGCAGGCTTCATTCGGCGGGAAGCAAATCTGCTCTATCCGAGCCACCTCATCTGCTTCTTCGGGGCGGACTTCACGAAATTCAAATCTTTCGTTAATGTCTTTATCTGCAAAACCATACTCTTCTATCAGTTTCATTGCCCGATTTCTGCCCGCTTCACTGAGATACACAAGCTTACTCTTTCTCGGCTGATAAAGCATATTATCAGCTTCTAATTTATCAAGTGTATCAAAGTCATAGCCCTTCCAGCTTAATTCCATGTATCTGCAAAATTCGTTGTTTTCCTGCTGCCTTGTCAGGTACATCAGCATTAGCGTTAGGTCTTCGATTGCCTGTTCCCGCGTCCTTTTTTCTTTTCCATTTATATACTTCTTCTGTGGTTTTGGAATAAATTGTAATTTTAAATGCATTCCCATCCCACTTGCCAGCCTTTTAATCATATCAAGGCTTGGATTTCGGGTTCTATTTTCAATCCTGCTAATGTCTGCTTGAGTAATGCCCGTTCTCTCTGATAATTCCTTTTGTGTAAGGTTCTGCTTCTTTCTGGTATCTATCAGTGCCTGTATAATGTCAAATTCAGGTTCCATCGCATTGTACTCTGCTTCAACCTGCGGGTCTTCTAACAGCTGCTCTTTAAACTTATCATAACCGGTCATGAGCGCTCCCCCTTTCATAATCGAGCCTGTACTTTTTCGCAAGCTTTATTTCACATCTCAGTACCTTCTATATATTCATTATATGTTGTATTCAACATATATGTCAAATCAAAAAACTTTTATAAATCAATCTTTGTGAACTTCAAAACTCAGGAGCTTCCCCTCATGCGGTTTCTTCCGAAAAAGAAATGTCTGCATATGGCAAGAAAACACAGTGGATTGGAATTGCAAAAAATCTATATTATGGGTATAATATAGATAATATAATTCATATCCATACGAAAGGGGCTGGTTCTATGGAACACGTACATGATATCTTAATAAAATTCAGCAAGGAAGTCCGTAAAATCATTGGAGACTCCTTAAAAAAAGTAATTGTCTATGGCTCCTATGCGAGAGGCGACTATAGTGAAAATTCTGATATTGATATCATGATTCTCACAACACTGTCAGATGATGAGATACGTAAGGTCGAAAACACCATCTATGATATTGCATTTGATTTTCAGATGGACTACCTTGTGGATATTAGTGTAATTGTAAAAAATGAAAAGCAATTCCAATATTGGCTTGGTGCATTGCCCTTCTATGATAATGTCCAGAAAGAGGGGGTCGTAATCAGTGGATGAGCGTAAGCAGGATTTGTGCAAATATCGAATTGGGCAGGCAAATGAAACATTAGTCGTGGCCAAAGAATGCTATCAAAATAAGCACTATAAGGACTCCATCAATCGTTCCTATTATGCTGCGTTTTATGCGGTTAAATCTATTCTGGCACTAGGTGTTGTTGATTTTAAAAGACACAAAGATGTAATATCTTTTTTTAACAAGAACTTTGTCGCAACAGATATCTTTCCAAGAGAGATTGGAAAAGGATTAGGACGCCTTCAGCAAAAACGTGAGAAATCGGATTACGATGACTTTTACATTGCTTCTGCTGATGAGGCCGCTGAACAAATTGCTATTGCAGAAACAACAATTTCCACAATAACAGAATATCTAAACAAAGAACAAAACAATTGAAATTTATAAAAATTTAATGGTGCCTGACACTGGGTAGACACACATGAACTAAAAACAAAAGAAACCCTCGAGAGGCAGTAAATTGTACTCCCCCAGAGCTGAATCATGCTGGTGAACGCTTCTATAGATAGCTTCCTGACATATCTTGCTCTTTCAGACATGTTTGCTGATACATGAACCGCATAGTTCTTCTTCTGAGGTTTTCCCTTCCAACTTTCTTTGTGGGGATAGTGTTCACAGTATTCTTTGGCAAAAAGCACCCGTCACATCCCTGTTTTGGGGTAATGCGTTGTCTTTTCTGGGGCATGACCCATCGGATAGCTTATTACTTTTGTTCCGTCCTCAGAGAACTAAAAATCAGCAAATATATCTTCTACGGCTCTGCCAGTTATGCTGTTGTGATTAGTTTCGTGTTTTTTGCTTTCGTCATCTCTTGGTTGGTGGCTCTACCATATGTACCATCCATAATTTTCATCATTACATCAAATTCTACTGCTTCATTCATTACTTCAATATTTTCTTGCTTTTTTAATGCATGCTGGAAAGTGCTTGTCATTTACACCATTTCTTCAATTGCTGTACACATATTGACCGCTCCTTTCTCATCTTCATTTTGTTTTTGGTTTTCTCTCAGCACCGGAATATCCAAAAATACAGAGACAAGTTCACTTCGCTCTCTGGATAAATGACTGTAATGATCTTTGTTTTCTTTTAAAACTTTATTTAGCCGTTCTCTGTCATGGCAGACTTTCAGTAATTCATAAACCTCTCGCAGCCCGGTCTTAATTCACTTCCTTTTTCATCACCTTTCGTTTATGGCATACGAAAGAATGGTACATGATGCTTTAAAATTGGCACTGCTATCATAGATTCCAGTACATTCCCCACAAATGCTTTGCACCACATTTTTTCTCTGGCATTTCTTAGCCCTCCTTTGACAAATTCCATTTTATAATGAAACCTGTGAAAAGAGGGCTCTGCATAGAAGCAATCCAATCATAAAAAGAATGCCCTGTATTCCGTGGGGACTGAAATGTTTATGATAATATACACACTATTTTTTCTTCTTTACTTCTTTAGACACTTCCTTGAGGCTTTCTAAATAGGCCTGCTCAACTGGGGTCAATGTGATTTCCTGATACTTTCGATACTCAGATCTTGCTTTATCAATTGCTTGCCTATGGCTTACAACCCCGCACCCATCAATAATTTTCGATTTCCCGAAGATAAAACCATATCCAATTGTTTAACATAATCATCCATGTACATAGGCTTATGTTCAATTGCATTGATTTCTGCCAAATCAAAATAACCAGACACAAGATTGTTCAATACTTTCAATTCATCTTCCTGTAGATAATTTTTTGCAATACCAATATTCTTTTAAACGCTCCGTTGCCCAACGTCTGAAATTAGTCGCAATGACAGACTTTACCCTATACCCAAGGGAAATAATCATATCAAGATTATAAAACGGTATTTCTCGCGCCACCTCACGATTTCCTTCTTTTCGAACCTGTCGGAAATTCCGACAGGTTGAATTCTCATCAAGTTCATCCTCTTCATATATATGTTTAATATGTTCTACCACATTTGTGCGCGAGGTCTGAAATAAATCAGCCATTTGCTGCTGTGTCAGCCATACAGTTTCATCTTGAACTTTGACCTCGATATTTGTTAATCCATCATCCGACTGATAAATTAGGATTTCACCATAGTTATCCATCTATATTCACATCCGATCCTTATAAAATTTTTTTCTTACAGAAGTCTCATCAATCTCTTTTAATAAGTTTCTATATATCAAATAACAACTGCCCCATTCCCATGCTTTTGTTTCAATAATGGAAAGGAAATTCCTCACCTTATTCCTTAGCCTGTGCCTCTAACTCCAGCAAGAATTTATCATAATCGGACATAAACCTTCTGTCCTGTAGATACGGTATTTTTCAAATTCCGTTTCTGCATGGAGCTTTGCCTGCTCGGCACTAATCTTTCCTGCATCTGTGAGTATTTCATTCCCATTAAACTCCAGCTCTATATTACTCGCTTTAACACTTTAATCTGCTTTTTACTATTAAACTTAGTTGCAAAACAATTAAATTTTCCCGAGCTTTCCCATTTACCGGCCACTACAATAACATGATTTCTATTATTATACAGTAACTCTCTGATTTCTTTAAATAGTTGCGGCTTCTTATATTTTAACTCTAATTGATACCTCATATCTCCAATAGGTGTTTCAAGAAAAATACTGGTGTCTTTATATAAGAGCTTTCTGCTTCTTGCCTCTATTAATCTATAGCCAAAAACCCCTTTAGGATACATGTAAATACTCCTATCGTCAATAAGTATCTGTCCTATTGTCTGACCGTTAAACTCATTATTACATGGATAAGCTTTACACATATCATAAACTTGTTGGATAGTATGTGGAAAAGTTTCTCCTTGAATGCCATTGCCCTGATTATTTGTTTCATTGTCATGTTTTTGTTGTTTCTCTCTTTCCAGCATCATTCTTTCAATGACATCATCTGAAACAAATCCTTCTTCTGTAATATTATTAGGATTATAGCTATTATCCGAACCGTATGGACAGTGATCAGTATGTTTGGGATTACTGGAAGCACGAAAATATGATTTTTTCTCTCCCTCCACATTCCACAGAAACATTCTCGCATTGCAACGAGGATTTGGGCAAAAATATCTAATTCCTTTATCTCTTTTTATAGCGTCCTTTACCTTCAATTTCTTCGTTCTTTTTTCGTCTTCAAATACATACATAGCCATAATTGTATCCTCATAGTCAGTTTTTGACTGCATTTATAAATGTTTATAAACAAAAAATTGCACTACTTCTTGTCGTTTTACTATCGACAATATATTGTTGATATATAATAGAAATTTAAAACATATTTACACCGTTCCCCTAATAAGCACAAAAATGCAATGTATCTCCCACAACCACGAATTCTTCATCGTTCATCTGTGACCAGTTTTTTCCTTTGAAGTATTGTGTGTATATTTCTTCGGAGGGTTCGACCATCTGTGTCTCATACCCATCCAGCGCTCTTAGTGCCACGGAAACAGCCCAGTAATTTGACATAATCCTCTCGTTAACAGGTCCGTATCCGGCTTGAAGGCCGGCGGCAAAGCCACTGAGCTGTTCATCTGCGTAGAATGCTATTTTTGTCACTCTGACATTATGTGTTTCTTCGTATTCCCGCAGATATGTTCCGATATACTGTGCCTCATAGCGGTCAATGGCATTTGCATAGTAGGTGGATGTAGATATTTTCAAAACTCCCCGGTACTGTATTAAAAGAAATGCCAGGACAAACAATGGGAGCAGAATATTTGTCCTGGGTGTGACATCCATATACAGCAGTCCTACAAGCAGCACCGCGGCCGCTCCACCCATGATATATACAGTTCTTGGCACAACATCAATATAGTTCACATCTGTGGCCAGCAAGGGCGCATAGATGCCAAGAGCAGCTATGGCAAGCCAGTATACCCCCTGGAGCAGCATGTTCCAGGCCTTCTTGCGGAGAATCTGATACAGAAAAAATGCCCCCAATATTCCAACGCATATGGCGTAAGCTTTATGAGGCATAAAATTTGCAGTTGTTTTCAATAAATTTATAAGACCTTCTGTAGCTTTCCAAAAAGAAGCGGCAAAATTCAGATTTTTTCCTGCGGTCCGGGCGTTGCCCCCAATGTGTACTTCCAGAATGTTTATGAGAGCCGGTATCAAATATGCACTGCCTATGATCAGATTATTCCGGATAAATGTTTTTACACTGTGAAATGTATCTGCTGCACAGAGTACACAAATTAATACCAGAATTGCGAAATTACCCTGATGTCCGTTAATACCCAATATGGCAAATAAAATTCCCAGAATATAGCAAGAAAGTTTCTTTTGCTCCAGACATTTTAGTATAAAACTTGCCCCTAGTACATCAAAGAGAATTCCCAGACACATCATCCCGCTGTATTCTGCAAAGATAAAATATTCTAGTAAAAATACATTGGAAATCAGCATAAAAGAAACCAGGAGGACCCACCCGTTCTTCACAATGTCTATATCTTTTTCAATTCTATCTTTCAGCAAATGATAAATCAGAAGGGATGATAAAGAAACCGATATAATTGCTATCAGCCAAGATAAAAATAGCTCCATTTGAAAACTAATATGGAGGATATCACAGAGATGGCAGAACGCATACATCAGCCAACGGCCCCCTGAAAAATAATTTTCAGCAGTTGCTTTCCACCCTGCAGCCTTTGAAAAGTATGTATCGGCGGCATAATGCTCCAATAAAAAGTTGCCATAAAAAAGCAGATTCAGAAACAGAAGAATGAAAAATGGTGCAAAAGCTTTTAGTTGTATATATATGTTCCTTTTTCCGTGTTTCTCGATTGTTTTCATTTTGTTCTCCAATTCGTTTATCTTAGATTTTCTTTTATAAGCACTTTAAATTACATAATACCCCAGGCAAAGCGGCTTTTCAATCTTTAAATAGAAAATTCATTTGCCTTAGCAGGTGCATGGTAGTATAATACTTAGGATTTACATAGTATGCTATAGTTTCTTGCAACACAGAATATGTATAAATAACAGAAAGAGGATAGGGGGACAATACGGTGAAGGATAAATTATCCATTGTTTTGCCGGCATATAACGAGAGTAAAATGATATGTAAAACAAGAGCAAAACTTGCAGAGGTGCTGGAAAAAGCGGGAATTGAGTATGAGCTTATTTTTGTGGATGATGGCTCCAAAGACGACACATGGGCGGCTATTCGAACTGCAAGTGAAACATATCCAGGAATAACTGGAATTCATTTTTCACGCAATTTTGGAAAAGAAGCGGCTATCTTTGCAGGACTGTCGCAGGCTTTAGGAAATGTGGTAGCAGTAATGGACTGTGATCTGCAGCATCCGCCGGAGACATTGGTACAGATGTACAGATTGTGGAAGCAGGGGTACGAGGTCATAGATGGGGTGAAGGCAGACCGGGGAAAGGAAGGAGTATTGTATAAAGTCAGTGCAGGAACTTTCTATCGGATTATGTCAAAAGCGACAGGTGTTGACATGAAAAATGCATCGGATTTTAAAATGATGGACAAAAAGGTGGTAGATACCTTGCTGAAAATGCCGGAAAGAAATACATTTTTTAGGGCGTTAGCTTCCTGGACAGGGTATAGGGCCACAGCAGTTGAATTTGACGTACAGGAAAGGAAAGAAGGAGAATCAAAATGGTCTCTGATGTCTTTGATTAAGTATGCTTTTACGAATATTTCATTGTTCACAGCCTTCCCGCTGCAGTTTGTCACATTTAGTGGAATGTTTGTTTTGCTGGTAGGTATCATACTGGGAATACAGACCATTGCGAAATATCTCAGTGGTACAGCTGTGGAAGGTTTTACTACGGTTATTGTGCTCATTCTATTTATCGGAAGCATAATTATGATCAGTCTTGGACTCATAGGTTATTATCTTGCAAAAATGTATGAGGAAATTAAGCATAGGCCAAAGTTTATTATATCGGAAACTTCAGGTGTAACAACAGTAGATTCAAAAATATAATCACCATATTACATTCAACACAGAACAAGAGAGATTATAAGAATGATAAAATTATTGAAAAAATATGAAGAAATTACCCGCTATATTATAATTGGGGGATGTACTACAGTTGTATCCCTTAGTTCCTATTACATAATGACAGAAATCCTTCACTTCTATTATCAGACCGCCAATATTGCCAGTTGGGTACTGGCTGTACTGTTCGCGTACATCACAAACAAACGTTTTGTTTTCAAGTCTTCATATGTCAACTTAAGCCATACTATTAAAGAATTGGGAAACTTTACCGCGGGCAGGGGACTGTCTCTGATTATTGAGATTGTACTGATGTATGTGGGAGTACATGTTCTCCTGTTTGATGATAAAATAGTAAAACTGCTGGATCAGTTTATTGTCTTAATACTGAACTATATTTTCAGCAAATTCTGGGCATTTAAAAAATGAAGATATTATTTTTTACTCACGGACGTTAATCTTCAATTATTTCTTTCTTAGTTTTTCAATAAATGGTATTAAAATATTTTCTTCCACAATATTTTCCTTAAAAATAATAGCCAAGACACTGTAACAGCCAAAATATACTATAGCAGTACTAATTAAATTCAATAATGAATTACCTATAAAGCAAAAATGTTTAAATACAATTACCGCTATTAACGCTATTATGGCAGAAATACATATTTTAAATGTATCTCGCCAATCTATTTGCAAATATTTTGTTTTTTTAAGATATGCCATCTGACAAATTTGAACTATTAAAACGGCCCCTTCAGCAATAAGTGTTCCGAATGATGCTCCTGCTGCACCAAATTTAGGGATAAAAATTGTGTTTAATACAAGATCAACAAGTGCACCCACTAATGTGGATATTACAGTATGTTTTTCTAATCCCAATGGGACAAGAACTTGCATACCAGTAATATTACTTAAGCCTATAAAAAATATAGTTGGAGTAATAACCATCATCGCTGGAACAGCATTAATATATTCACCGCCTGCAAGAAACATTATTGTATCTTTAGCTTCAGCCATGAAAAAAAGTGTTATTGGCAATGCCATCGCAATAACAAACTGAAAAGATTTTCTAATTATTTGTGAAAACTTTTCTTCCATCTCATTCTCTATGTAGTATGATGCTCTTGGCAACAGAACTGTTCCTAACGCAGTTACCAAACTAACTAAAATACTTTTCATTTTTGTAGCCGCTGTATAATATCCTACTTGAACATCTGATGACATAAATCCAAGCATTACAGTGTCCATACTTGTGTAAATTTGCACCGTTACTGAAAACAAGAAAAATACCATAATTGGCTTCATATGTTTTGACAAATGATAGGTTTTCATAGGTTTAAAATATATGTACTTTCTTGCACGAATTAAATTCATAAGGTTAGATCCAACTGTACCAAGTACATTAATTCCGGCGTACAGTATATAATCTCCCCTATCATGCACAAACAGGAACATAAAAACAACCGAAACAACTTTAAAAGCTAAATTTCGATATGTAATGTATCCATATTGTTCAATTGCCTGATAAAACCACTCCATTCCTACACTAGTCAATAAAATAGAAATAGACGAAATCAAAATAATAGTTTCTCTTCCTGCCAATTTAGGAACTGTCAATATCATAAGAACCATTACAACATAGGATACTATGGTCATTATCATACTGATAATCAGCAACTCATGTACTGTCCTGCTCAACTGTTCCTTGTTATCCCTACACTGCGCACATGCCCTGATTCCATAAGTAGGAATACCTAATGTTGCTACCATAGCAAAATAACTGACAAATGCGCTGGCAAATGACACTTGTCCGTTACCTTCCGCTCCAAGCACACGGGAAACATAAGGGAAAGTTATTAGCGGAAAAATAAAGGCAGACATTTTTAGAATACTGTTCATTATGAAATTGTATTTAACCGAATTCATCTTTATCTTTTTATTATTTTGCATTTAATATTTCTCACAAATTAGCTTTAGTTATGATTGAAAGTTTTCAAGTTTCTTTCCTTTTCTCTAAAAAGAAGTTTTGTAATACTAATATTCATGTAAGGCCTTAATATAAGAAATCCTTTTCTTTATTTTAGCTGCCTACTTGATTATTTTACTTTCTCAGCTGCCAACTTCATAATAGTACCCTTCTAATTCATTAATGTGCTCATCCATAGTAATCAGTTTCTTAGAATATTCCCAGAACTCTTCCAGCTTATTTCGGTGATTAATAATTTGACAAAGTTTATCCAAAAAGTCATCTTTATCCCCTGCCTCAAAAACAAAATCAGCATTATTACACAGTTCCATTGCCCCACCAAGATTACTAACAAATATTGGTACGCCATATGCAATTTGCTCTATTGCAACTTGTGGAAGATTATCTTCCCACAAAACTGGTACAACTCCTAAATTAACGTCTTCAAGCAAATTGCATTGATTATCTTTATTATACCCATTCACCAACTCGACTTTATGAAATTTTGTTTTTAATTTTTCAATCTTGGTAACCTCATTACTATTTTCCTTGCCATATCGTACCACAATTCTGATATTAACTTTGTTAGATATATTTTCATCCATATGTTCCAACGCATCTATGAAAAAATAAAATCCTTTTTCTGGTCTCATATACCCCATATAGATGAGCTGAAAATAATCCTGATATGGATTTATTGTACACTTATTCCTTTCAATTTCTGCGGCTTTCGTACCAATATAGGAAACATATGTCTTATCTGCATTAATCCCGCTTCTTACCAAAATTTCTTTTACTCTCTCAGATACCGCTAAAATTATATCCATATTTTCATTAATACTTTGAATCGTCACTTCTTCAAATTGTTGATAAGAATCTAAATTCCCGTGATCCGGAAATATTTTTGAATATTTTCCTGCTAAAGTACGCATTCCTGGCAATCCTCTATGGATACGCTGAAATACTGTTGCCCTATAATTAATTTGTTCATAGCAGTTTGCACATTCCTCAAAACTTTTTTTATCACAATTGTGAGCATTATTGCTCAACTCGTCTTTCCACAAATTTGTTCTCGTACAGACCGGAAAATAATTATGTACAGAATATATAAACTTCACTTTTGGAAATACTTTTTTTAAGTTAAGAACGCTTAAAGAAAGTCCTTCTAAATTGTTAAAATGAATAATGTCAAAATCATGTTTACTAATAAAGTCCTTTACCACATCATGCATACTTTGATCGTTTAAATAATTCTCAACATTTTTTATTGATTGCCGCACTGGTGCCAGTACAGGCGAATTTATAAGTTCATAACACTTAATTTGTGTATTCTCATTATGGATGTCCCTAATTTTCATTTTATGATCAGATGTATAGGTAAGTCCTGCATTCAAATATGAACACTCATATTTACCATTTTTTGATAAAACTGATATTAAATTTCTTAGATATACAGAAACCCCTCCTCCATAATTTCCCTCCAAATAATCCCAACTGTAAAATAATATTTTAATCATTGAACTCCTCCACTCTTTTAAACTAACAATATTCCTAAATAGGCCAAAGAAACAAAAACATTACTATAATTGTTCTATTCCACTATGTGTTCCTCAGAAATTTGACTCATGATATAATCTCTAAATTTTTTTTGTTCAGCTAGGGCACAAATTAATCCATGCATAATCACATTAAATTTACTGAATCTATGGTTTTCAGAGAATAAACATTTAATTGCTGTGATTATATACTTAATAAAATTTTTTAACGCTCTTCCCTTTGTGTCATAAATAATACTATTCACCAAATTATTCCGGATCATATAAAAATAATTACGAATTCTTGCTGGGTTACTCTCATTCGATATTTCTAATGATTTAGCATTTATTCTCTTATGGCAAACCCTGCTAGTTCCAACTAAATAGGCGTCACCAAAATACTTCGTTAACCTTTTTGTGTATTCGGAATCATCCCCCCAGATAAAATACTTCTTACACGGCAAACCACATTTTTTAACAGCACCATTATTAATTAATAAAGAAACAAATGTTGCTGTACATATCTTAACAATTCCTTCATTTAACTTTTCATACCAATAAGGATATCCGTTTTGATGTGGCCTCATATCAACTTCAGGAACATTCATGGGTTCACCCTCGGGTCCATATACACAGCTTGCAAAAAAGCTGGTATTTGGCATCTTATAAGCCTGTCCCGTCAATTCTTTTAAACAGTCCGAATCTGGAATTGAATCGTCATCCATTATCCAAATCCAGTCTGCTTGTTCTTTATCTGCTAGCTTTATTCCCTCATAAAACCCACCGGCACCACCAAGGTTAGTTTCCATTTGATTATAATCAATTTTAGAATTTTGTAGATATCCACTATCGTTTAATAATTCATATGTTCCATCGGTACTTGCATTGTCAATTATAATAATTTTCTTTACTTCAAATGTTTGACTCAACAAACTATTTAAACATTCAGTTAGTAATTCTTTCCTGTTATAAGTTACCACAACTGTAATAATGTCCATACCGTCCCCCTCTTAAATTAGCCTTTTAATTATTTTTTTGATTGTATCTTTTCCTTTTCTTTTGACATACAAAAACAGATACCTTCGATATTCGTGCAATGTCGCCTTTTTGGGAGACTTCGCAATCATCATATTATTATCCGAAAAAAATATTTGTAAGTCCTTGCTAATGCATAACCAAAAGGGTCCATCCCCCAAGTTCTTTGGATAATCACTAAATGGTTCCTTGTATACATCCACATATGTTGGTTCAATTCCAGCTACAGAACACATTTCAAAAAGATTATCATGTATCCTGCTTGTTTTGTTTAAAACTATTAATTTTAAATCTCTCTTTGCAAAAATCACATTAAATGGGATCGTTCCATTCACACAAACAACTACTTCTGCTTTTTGAAATAAAGCTATCTGATCATCTACTCTCAAGGTTTCTGGTGCTATTATCTCAAATCCATTTAAAGCAAACTCTTTTTCAATTCTTTCTTCTCCGATTTCTTTACTTTGAGCATCTGAAAAATGCGTTCTAGTTAAATATACACATTTATGAATCGCAAAATCTTTTGCTGCATGCAAAACAATCTTATCAATTAATTCCTTATACTTTGTTGTATAAGTTCGATTACTAAAACTACATTCCATTGGAATAACTATCTTCTTGTATTTTAGCGGTCTAGTTGGGCACACAATTCTTGATGAACTAATTCCCAGAAGTTCATAGATTCTTTCATAGTTTCCATCAATCTCATCATTATTATTGTTTAGCACTATGATTTTACACTCTTTATAATCATCTACAGCCCATAGACGGTTTAGCGAATCCATTAAAAAATGTCCCCATTGTTTAATGAAATACCCTCCAAAAATTACAGTTTCATCTATATATTCAGCCTCGTCATGTTCGTAATATCCTCCAAATTTCAGATATTCTCCATCATGAAAGGATTCCTCAATAAAATGATCATTTTCATCAATCACCCCTCCCCTCCCTTTTTTTAATGGCAATATTATTCCATTCTGAACAGGTATAACATTAACATTACGCTGTACTTCATAACAAGTAGTTGATAACAAACGATATTGTTCAATATTCGGATTGCCACCTATATATTTATCATTCACATAAAAACTCCCTTCAGCTAATCTAATTCTTTTAAATAAAATCAAACATACCTATTACCCACAAATGGTCTTCCTATTAATCGGATTAAATCCTTTATATTTCTTCTCACTCTTGTCGGGTCAAGTTTTACCCCTCTAAAATAATATAAAAATGCTGTTTTCATATTGTGAGAAACACTATAGAAATACGTACCCATTAGATAAAAAGATGCTGCACCTTTTTTATTGCATCTTTTCTCTAAATCACTTTCAATTTCTTTATGTATTATTTCAAATGCATCTGTTCTTTTTTCGGGGTGTGCTGATATCCGTTCTCCCTTATAAAAATAATACCGCGCCAATGGTTCATCAACATATGCCACCTGTGAATTTTTCAATAAGCGGAAATAAAGCTCCCAATCTTGTAAAGCAGGCATAATTTCATTGAACCCATTCACCTTTTTTAGTTCATCGACCCTAAAAAGTGGAAAGGAACAAGAACCTATTAAATTTTCGGCCATTAGGTAACTAAAAATATGTCCTTCAGGTTGTTTTCGGATAAATCTTAATTTATCTTCTCCTGTTTCAACATAATGTATTTGTGAATTGCAATAAACCAACGCCACATTGCTGTTCTCTCTAATTGCCTTAACTTGTTTGGTTATCTTATCTGGCATCCACTCATCATCATCATCCAAAAAGGCTATAAACTCCCCCTTTGCTCTTGATAACGCTAAATTCCTGGCTTTACATGCACCTCCGTTGCTTTTCACAACAACATATTGGATGGGATATAACACCGTAAATTCCATTTTTAAATTGTCCAAATCTTCAGCTAGCTTCTTATCGTTCGGATAATCATTAACAATGATAATCTCAATATTTGAATACGTTTGGTTAATAATACTTGTTAAAGCTCTGCGTACAATCTCAACTGTTCTTCTATATGTAGTAATAACCGCAGTAACAAGCGGATCGCTCTCCACCACCATTTTAATCTCCCTATCACAAACATGTGTTATATCGAACATATTACTCTCCCAAATAAATGCTTCTTAATTCTCCTGCACATTCCTTAATATCAAATCCTGCTTGTTTTACATGTTCTTGCGCAATAGTGGCATTTTGAACCCTATTATTATTTTGGATAGACTTCAAAATACATCCTGCCCATATCTTAGCCGACTCGCTCAATGAACAAAATTCCACTAAATTTGTTAATGCACATTCCTGAGTTATGGTATCTGCAATGATACTTGGTAGCCCCGTAATTTGCCATTCCACGACTACTAGTGGCAGCCCCTCAAATAAAGACGGTAAAATCATTCCGTCTAATCCCTGAAGCAATTCAGGAACTCTCTCTGTATTTCCAGTGAACGTTATATAATTTCTAATCCCATATTCTTCAGCTCTCTTTTCTATTGATGTTCTTAAGGCTCCATCCCCAATTAGAAAAAATTTTACATTTGGCTCTAATTTTAATATTTCTTTAAAAATACCTAATACAAACTTATGGTTTTTTTGAAGAACAAATCCACCTACATGTCCAATTGCAGTGGCATTGTTAATGTTGTATTCAGCGCGAATTTCTTCTCTTATTATGGGATTATAAGAAAATTGTTCTATATCACGCCCGTTCTTGAGAACAGTAAATTTTTTATTCCCAAAAAGCCACTTTCCAGCATCTTCGCCACACGCGATTGCATCTGTATAAAGGATGTTGAATATCGGCCTCAAAAGTTTATCTAATTTTACTTGGTCACAACGTGTATTATGAGAGTGAGCAATACGTTTTTTACAACCTCCGAGATACGCTGCTGCCATTTCAATTGCAAGAGTTGCACTATTTCCGTGAGCATGAACTACCTCTACATGATTTTTGCGGATAAACTTAACAAGGGACTTAAAATAAAGTAAAGTTTCTGTTTTTCGAGGCGGCATATCAATCACATGGCATCCTAAATTTTTAATATTCTGTCGAATTTGTGGATGAACTATCTCGGTTCCAATGACATAGATATCAAGATCAGTTTTGTCCAGCGCCTCAAGATATGAAATTATAACATTTGTTATACCGTCATACATTAACCCGACTGTACTAACTATTGCTATTTTCATTTGTGTCTCTTACCTCCAAACATCTCATCTACTATTTTTTCAAGTTCTTGATTAAACACTACATTATTGCTTTTGAGGCCTCTTTGCATATGATCTACTATTTGATCATAATCATTAATTATTCCATCGAGCTCTTTAATGTCTAATACCGAGATAATTGTTTTCATTCGTTCAGCTATATTTCTTACAAAATCAACCTGATGATTATTCACATGTTCTTTGAATTCAAATTGTCTAGGTACAACAATTGGAATTTTTCCCATCTGAAGAGGCATTATAAAGCTTGCTGGTCCACCATGTGTAACAACAATACGTGCCTTTGATACATATTCCTGCATCTTTATATATGGTATCATCTTGCTCCATTCGCAATATTTAGGCTCATATGTGCTGTAACCTGTTTGCATAATGACTTCATCTTCAATCTTACCATCTCTTTTTAAATTATCCATATACTCTAAAACCCGATTAAATGGCTGTTCATGTGTCCCTACTGTTACAAATATCATCTCACTTTACCTCGTAAAATAACCTAGAATCCTTTTTATAAAAAGTATCTCAAATAATCAAAAGTACCCACCCCTACTAAAAAACACTTCCTAAGTTAATAGCCTTCTTATAAACTTCTTTTTGTTCTTCCCATTGAACTATAAACTTATCTGCAATTGGATATACCAGCTTTCCTGTTACTGTCGGCTTGTCAATACGATCAAAAACTTCAATATAAATTAACCTTGCCCCGAATAATTTTCCAAAATAGAAAAACGGAACGGCTACAGCTGCACCACTAGAAATAATAAGATCTGGCCTTTCCTTCCGTAATACTTTCCAAGCAATTTTTGTGTTTTTTACCAGAGCTTTAAGGCTTCTATTGGTAGGATAATAGCAAGGATACACCTTTTCATCCCTGAGGAGACTTCTGGCATCTTCTTTATCAAATGTAACCCAAAACCTATCCTTTTTACTCCAAAATGGTTTTAGCATAAATAAATGCGTAAGATGTCCGCCTGATGACCCCACTAAGCATACTTTTATTTTCTTTTTTTCCATATCTTTTTTCATATTGTTAATCCCTCTGAAAAATATCTCTCGTATAAACTTTGTCTTTTACGTCATCCAAACATTTGTCATACCGATTTGCAATAATCGCATCACTATGATTTTTGAACTCATCTAGATCATTTACAATTTCGCTGCCAAAAAAAGTAACCCTATCTTCAAGTGTTGGTTCATAAATAATGACCTGTGCACCTTTAGCTTTTACACGTTTCATAACACCTTGAATACTGCTCTGACGAAAGTTATCACTATTGCTTTTCATAGTTAAACGGTAAACACCGATTGTCACTTGCTTTTCTTTTGTGCTATCATAGTTATTATCTTTAGCATAGCTATAGTAACCAGCTATGCTAAGTACTTGGTCTGCGATAAAATTTTTTCTTGTTCTATTAGATTCAACTATTGCCTCAATTAGATTTTCAGGTATATTTGCATAATTTGCTAATAATTGCTTTGTATCCTTAGGCAGGCAATACCCGCCATAACCAAATGAGGGATTATTGTAGTGGATGCCAATACGGGGGTCTAAACAAACTCCATTAATAATCTGTTTTGTATTTAAACCTTTCATTTCCGCATAAGTATCCAATTCATTAAAATAAGATACTCTTAATGCTAAATATGTATTAGCAAACAATTTGACTGCTTCAGCTTCTGTAAAGCCCATAAATAGCGTATCTATATTTTCCTTGATAGCACCTTCCTGCAAAAGTTCAGCAAAGATATGGGCTGCCTTAGATAAACGCTCATCACTTATGTCCGTCCCTACAATAATTCTACTTGGGTACAAATTGTCGTACAGTGCTTTACTTTCACGTAAAAATTCAGGACTAAAAATGATGTTTTTTGTACGAAACTTTTCACGTACCTTCTTTGTATATCCGACTGGAATTGTTGACTTGATAACAATAATTGCATTAGGATTACACTCCATAGCAAGTCCAATAACCTCTTCAACAGATGATGTGTCAAAGTATTGTGTGTTACTATCGTAATTTGTTGGAGTTGCAATAACTATATAATCTGCATCATTGTATGCTGTCTTCCCAGCAAGTGTGGCTGTAAGGTTAAGATCCTTCTCAGCTAAATATTTTTCAATATATTCATCTTGAATTGGGGATTTCCCTGCATTAATTAATCTTACCTTTTTTTCTACAATATCTACTGCTGTAACCTGATGATGCTGGGAGAGCAATGTTGCAATAGACAAGCCAACATATCCAGTACCAGCAACTGCGATTTTATACTGTTTTTCCATACTTATTTCTTCCTTCAATCTTTATCCATCCACCGCTGATATGTTCCCCAAGAAATTTCTTTTACCTCCCCGGCTTCAAGTCCGTTCTCCAACGCAGACAAAGACGCAATCTGCCAGCCTCCCTCCAGTTTCACCAGCGTATAACCACTTTTATAGTAGTTTCCATTGAATCTGTATAATGCAATATACTGTTCTTTCTCACCGGCTCTATCATCTGCAACCTTTAAGATCTTAGTGCAACTCATAAAGGGTAACATTTGTGGATTTAACTTATTTAATAATTCCCCAGCTGTTTCACCTAACCTTTCCAAGGTCTTCTCACCCGAAAAATATGGTTCTCCCAAAAGACCGTAATAAAAATAATATAATTGTTTAGCATAATCTTCCTGTACGTTTATCGCTTCAGAAGTTACTATATTTTTCTTTTTTTCTGGATTGGACATATTACAATAGCTTAATGCCTCTGTTATATTTTTTTTCTGCAGAGCTAAAATAAATTTCTGAATTAAATCTTTTTGCTCTTTTGCATAGGATGTTCCTATAATAAAATAATTTGACGGCAAGATTTCTTTTTCCGGATGTTTGATATCTTCTGCTACTTGTGATGCAACATCGCCATCTGATATCTTACTATTCAATTTATTCGTAAAACTTAATACGTCCATTTCACCGATAGTATTATCATACTCATCAAGGCTAATTGGCTTTATAATCTGTCCTGCTTTTACTTCTGCTAGTTCCGCTGTAAAATCAAATATTTTCCAGTATCCATAATATTTGGTAACTGTAAAACTTATCATATAATTTTCTTGATCATCCTGCAACAATGCACCCATCTGGATTGTTTCATCAGCCCCCCATTCACTACAAAGGTCAGCTGTTTCAGAAGGTATTTTAGTATCCAACTGGATTTCCGGATACAAAACCCCTACTTTCTCCAGTTTTATATCCCCCAATTCTTTAAATTGTTTCTGAATCTTGTCATATTGCTCTGTATAATATTTTGTTAGCATCATAGAACTGAGAGGACGATATTCTTCATAATCTGCGGATGGGGGTAGCATCATATCATATCCAAACTTTTCTTCTTTTTCCAATGTACTATAAAACGGATTTCCAAGCAGGTTTTCATCAATAGCACATGCTCGTAACACTAAATCCATATCCTGCTTTTTTAAAGCTTCTACTGTATATTTTATCAGGTTCTCTGGATTTTGAAATTGTTCTATCGTTCCCGTTCTTGCAAGATCATCAGGAACTATTGTCACCTGTGTTTCTTGCTTCTGCGAGAAACATCTTTGGACAAGAAGTCCTCCAAGCAAAGTCGCAATCAAGATAAATCCAATCAAAATAGGATAGTTTTTAACAAGTTTATACATTCCGAATTTTTTCATACTTATTTCCTTTTTCTGACAGTACTACTGCACTTACTTATTTTACCTGAATTTAGATTTTATACTTTCTGCCGCCGGAAATCGAATCCTTTTTCCTGCCTGAGCATCAGTTTTAAGACATGCCAATGTCCCCCACAATAAAACATTATAACTGATATCCAACATATGATGTTCGATGATGCATTGTAAGGACATAAGAGAAATTAGCCACAATAAAGTCCAGTCCTTTTCTTTTCTGGCTCGAAAACTCATTACCAGAAAAAGTACTAATATGATACCGAAAACAAAGATTCCATATAACAGCGGTACAAATAAATATGAACTGTCAAGAAAGAAATAATTTTTAGGTGCAGTTTGACTATTTCCATTTCCTATTAAGCGTATTGGCTGACCAAATATTGAAAACCCATATATATCAATTCCCTTTTTCCCCAGACTTAATCGGTAAGTTATTAATCTATCCAAAAGTCTCATTCCTTTACGGCTTGGAGAGTATAGCAGTGTTATTCCTATCATGAATATAGAAGAAAGGGTTGTAGATAAGCATAAAAAAGTTGAGAACACAGAATTCATACTATAATTTCTACCTTTTTTTATCGCATTGTCATGCCTTATCTTATTATATCCCAGTATCCCTACCATTAAAAAAATACAAATAGTATTCAATCTGGCATCACAAAATTCATATACAAAAATTCCTAGCATTGCGATTATTCCCAGTTCCAGATACTTTATTTTCTCTTTTCTGAGATAGCAATATGCAAGAATCAAATAAAATACATGTGCAGAAAAATCTGTGGGGTATATAATGCCGAAAGCAATTCTTGTCCTTCTCCCATCCTGATATAAAACAAAGTTTTCAATTTTTCCTGTTAATGCGAATGTTATTGTTATGATTAAAAGAATTCCACAAGTAATCAAATAACTTTTTGCTATTTTTCGAAAGGGAATCCCTCGGCATCCGACAATCAATAAAACAATGCTGCTTAAAACCTCATAACTATTGTGCCTCCATGCCACTAAAAAAACTATTGCAGCCAAAGCCCCCAACACAATATCTGTATAATCAATATCATCCTCAATCGCCGTTTTTGTAACAATAATAACAAGCAAAAAAGTTCTAAGATTTACATAAAAATATTGGGGCCATGCGATTTCAAAGGTAGTAGTAAGAAGGAAATAATATCCAATCATAAGAGCAAACAATACAAGATATATATTATCTAAAAGTTCTTTTACTGCCTTTCTATTTATGGTCTGTATCATCTATAATGCTCCTTCCCGTTTAAGTACAACCGCAACCGTCTTAAACAGAATTTTTAAATCAAGTCCAAGACTCCACTCTTTAATATATTTTGTATCAAGTTCAACTACCTCGTCAAAATCAGTGATTTTGCTGCGTCCGCATATTTGCCACATTCCGGTAAGCCCTGGTTTAATTGCAAGTCTTTTTCTATGATATAGCTCATATCTTTCCCACTCATCAACTGTTGGCGGACGTGTCCCCACAAGGCTCATGTCACCTTTCAATACATTAAAAAATTGAGGGAATTCATCAAGTGACGTGTCTCTGATAAAATGGCCGATTCCCTTAATAATCCTGGGATCATTTTCCATCTTAAACATAAACCCATTCTTTACACTATTTTTCTCCATAAGTTCCTTTTTCCGCTTTTCTGCATCCATATACATACTGCGGAACTTATAAATTTTGAATTTTTTCCCGCCCTTTCCAACTCTCCACTGAGAAAAGAGAACAGAACCAGGGGATTTTATGTATATTGCGGGCATAACAAAAATAGAAATAATCCCCGTTAAGATCACTCCAACTAGCCCACCGATAATATCCAACAATCTTTTGAAGAAAATTTCCTTATTAGTCACGATATTTACACTGCTCGTCAATACTGTGTACCCAGCCATTCTCTCTACCATTTGGTTATGACGAAACAAGTCACTTTCTTTAGCTAATTTTTGGTGTACCGTAATCCCCATTTTCTCACAGCTATCAATCAATTCCATGCAATCATATTGTACTTGCGAAATATCAAAAAAAACTTCATCCACCCAATTATGACACATATATTCTATCATTGTATTTTCGTTAGCAACCACTGGAACCCCATTAAAGAACTTTTCTGCCTTTGTCAGTTTATCGTCGACTAATACTACACCAGAAACCACATAATCTCCAAAATTATTTTTCTTGATAGTTTTTACTGTTTCCATAGCTGCTTCAGCCTTTGTTACAATCATGAGTGATTTTTTTTGACTTCTCCAAGCGGCCCTTAAACGAATAAACTTTTTCCAAAGTATCCTAGTAACATAACAAAAAACAATACTTATCCCCCATGTTAAAACATAAACTATTCTGGAAAAATCCTCACCATGATGTGATAAATAGAGATAGACACTTAGGAGCACAACTACAACAGTCGCGTGCTTTATTATTTCTCTTACCTCTTCTAAATTTCCTCTTCGAACGATCCCCTTATATCCTTCTCCAAAGAATACGACAATTAAATGAAGAAGCACCAATATAAGTGCTGAACTTTTATATAATGCTAATTGATAATCATTTCCTGAACCGTAACGAATAAAATAAGCAGTTACAAAAGCAAGTTCTATACAGATGCAATCCAATATCGTGAAATCTAAATGCTTTATCCAACTGCTTAGCACGTTTCGATACATGCTCTTCCCTCCCTTGTATCTTACAATTTCCTTATCTTTCGTAAGATTGGTTCCACTATATCCAACACAAATGGTTCTTTCATTGCCAGTAACACTGCCCCATAAGTTCCAAAGTAAATAATAGCAGACACAACCAATGTAAAAAATACTGAATTGATCATAACATAACGCCTGACCAGCCAGATAACAACCGTCGATATAAGTACGGCAAATCCAATCTGTTTCCAGTGAATTTCTCCCTTCATCCCCCATAGCATCTGTTTTAGATAAGCAATCTGAATCATCAGCACTACAACTTCTGCAGCCAAAGTTCCGATTGCAGCTCCTGTAGCCGCATATTTAGGTATGTAAACCAAATTAAGAAGTAAATCAACTACAGCTCCAATAATAACGGAAAACAGCACTTTATTTTCTTTTCCAATGGGAACAAGTACTTGTATTCCCAATACATTGGAAAGTCCAATCATAATAATTGTAGGTGTGACTACACACATGGGAATCACAGCTCCCATGAATTCATGACCTGACAATAACAGTATACTTTCTCGGGCGTAAAAAGTAAAGTATATCGTTAATGGGAAAGATATCAGCAATACAAAATTAATTGCTTTTGCAATCATTCTTCTAAATTCTTTTGTCTGACCATTTTCTATATAAAAAGAAAGCCTTGGAAGCAATACGGTTCCAAGTGAAGTAACCAAACTGACAAGTACGTTTTTCACCTTCACAGCTGCATTAAAGTATCCCACGTCTGTGTCCGTCTTCATGAATCCAAGCATCACTGTGTCCAAGTTTGTATAAATTGTAGTTGCCACAGACATTGCAAAAAATACAAATATAGGCTTTATGTGCCGCCGAAAATCATAATTTCCAACCAGCTTCAGCGAAATAAATTTTCGCAGGCGGATAAAGTTCAGTACATAAGAACCGGCATTTGCAAATACTGTGATTCCGCCATAAATAATGTAGTCTTCTTTTGTATGCACAAAGGCAAACATCAGAGCAATCGAAATCACCTTGAACACCATCGCCACTGTGGTGATGTAAGTGTACTGTTCCAGTGCAGAGTATAGCCAGCTTACACCAATTACATTCAGGAGCATTGCTGTACTGCTGATGAGAAGCAGCATCTTGTTTTCCTGAAACTTATCTACAGAAAATAAGGATACTCCAAACACAACGTAGCAAAACAGCATCATTACCACATTAATAATCAGAAGCTCCTGCACTGTCTTTGAAAGTTCCTCTTTATTTTCTCTTACCCGGGCACATGCCCGGATTCCATATGTGGGCACCCCCAGCATTGCAAACATTGTAAAGTAAGTAATCACAGAGGTAGCAAAAGCCACGCTTCCTGTCCCTGCAGGCTTTAGCACGCGAGACACATATGGGAATGTAATCAAAGGAAACAGAAACTGCGACACGGTAAGTAAAAAGTTCATAATAAAATTGAATTTTACCGATTTGATTCTCATGCAATCACTCCTCTGTCATACCGTTTCTTTTCTTCCCCGCTTCCATGATAGCTCCATACCCTTTAAACTTCATCTTCCTCAGGAGCTTCAGCGTCCCGCTCTCCTCCGAGGATAAGTCATAAATCCATCGGCTTTTCTCTTTCAGGTTCTGGTCGAACCTCAAGAATTTTTCTTTATTTTCCTTATCCGACACCGGATAGCTCATAAATATCGTAATCTGGTCTCCCACCATCCGGGCAATCCGCTTTCCTATGTAATCCACCTTCACCTGCTCATCCCCCGAAGCGGTATTTCTGTACTTTTCGGCAAACTCTGTCAGGTGCATGATTACATCTATATGATTCTGTATATGCTTTCGAAATCCCTGCATACTGACGCTTTGGGTGGCAAGGGCAAGGCGGTACATGTAAATATACAAGTCAAAGTAAACGACGGACTCCACATAAGGAAGGGGATACAGAACATATTCTACGTCTACATAGAAACTGTGCTCATCCATCCGTATTTGATGCTCCTTCAAAATGCTGCTTCTAAAAATCAACGCATGCATGGCCGGCTGTGCCCTCTCTGCCATGTCACAAAAATTCCACCTGTTCTCTTCTGCCCTCTCCTTTTTTAGCAAGGAGTATTCCCTGGGCGTTTTTTCTCCGGTCCGGTCATCTACTTCGTAATAGTTTGTTACGATGCAGTCTGCATCACAGGTTTTGAGCTTTTCTATGAGGAGCTTAAAATCAGGCGTGTTTACCCAATCATCCCCGTCAACCACTTTGAAATATTTTCCGGCACACTCTTTGATTCCCCGGTTAATAGTGGAGCCATGACCGCCGTTTTCCTTGGAAATCACCCGAAAGGTCCCAGGATATTGGTTCTCGTACCTTTTTCCGATTTCTGCCGTGCTATCCTTGGAGCCATCGTCTACCACCAATACTTCAATATCTCCCAGAATATCCGGCTCTATAAAAGACTCAAGGGTCTGCTCCAGATATTTTTCCACATTGTAGGATGGAATTACAATTGATAATAATTTTTCCATTATGTTCCTCCCTGTTATTACTGCCTATTATTGTTGCCTGTTTGCCGGACGGATTCTGTCTTTTTGCCTGCGGATCCGGGACAGAAAACGTATCACTCCATACAATCTCCACCTTATCAGCCTGAGCATAATACGGTCCTTCTTTGACAGGCATTTCTTCACATAAGGGTTCAACCCGACTTTTGGAAATAATTCCGGCACATATTCCCGAAACTTCTTTAAGTAGGGGCTTTGGGGTTCATACAAAAGTATCTCCTTTATAGGTATAAAATAGGCGTGTTCAAAAGCCAGGTACTCCAGCTCCTGTTGAAATGTCTCATACAATCCCCGCTCCTGGAAATATGAGAGAATATCCCGGATAGCAGCCGTCCTGTCCAGATAGCTTTTTTCAAAGTTTCTGCTGCGCATAATAGAGCCTTCATGGAGTATATAATAGTACAGCGGCTCACTCTGCAGATATACAATACGCTCGGCATTTACCAGAAGCCTGGGGGTCATTGTCAGATCCTCATAGTTTCTGCCCACAGGATAGGTAAGTCCGGTGCTTTGCCAGAATGCACGCCTGTACAATTTATTGCAGGGGGACGGGGTTGTTATAAGCAGCCGGGGCTGCTCCTTCGCATTTGTCACCTTGTTCCCCGGAATCCGCATACTCCATCTGTCATGCCGCCCGGTAGCTTCCTCTATTTCTTCAAAATCAAAAATGACTACATCTGCCTGATGCTTCTCGGCGCAGCACAGAGCGGCCTCCACGTAATTTTCCGCCACATAATCATCCCCGTCCACATACATCAGGTATACACCTGAAGCCTGGGCAAGTCCTGTATTTCTCACATCAGAGATTCCGCCGTTTTTCTTATGGATCACCCGGATGCGGGAGTCTTTTTCTGCATACGTATCGCAGATTTCCCCGCTTCTGTCTCCGGAGCCGTCATCAATTAGCAAGATTTCCAAGTTCCGGTATGTCTGCCCTGTCAAGCTTTCTATGCATTTTTCAATATAGTGCTCCACATTATAAACTGCTACAATCACACTGACTAACGGCATACAATCCTCCTTAGCTGCTCTCTCTGATTCTCTAAGTCATAATATCTTGCTTCTTTTGTCAACCTGACTTGGCTTCTATCATAATCTTGATGCTGCAAAATAAACTCTGCCCAGCTTTTGGGGCCCTCTGACAGTGGCAGAAAATAGCAGTGATCCTGTATTTTTGCTTCTTCTGTAATCGTGTCACTGAACACACAGGGAAGCTTTGTGTACTGTGCCTCCACTCCTACAACGGGAAGCCCCTCAAATCTTGACGGGAGAAGAAGTAAGTCCATGGCCTGATAGAGACGTTCTGTGTCCGAACGCCAGCCCAGGAAACGCACTGCCTCCCCCAGGCCCTTTTTTTTCACCAGTGCTTTCACACTTTCCAGTTCCACGCCCTTTCCTCCGAGAAGCAGCATGGATTGGCTTCTGCGCCTGTGTACCTGCTCAAACACATCAATCAGGAAGGGATAATTTTTGGCATAGCAGAAGTTTCCCATATGCCCTATCACGAGCACATCATCCCCAATTTTCAGTTCCTGCCGCACTTCTTTTCTCAGGCTTTCATCATACCGGAACCTGTCCCCGTCTACCGCATTATAAATTACTTCAAACCTTTCGGAGTCCGTTATCTTCTTGGGGAAAAGCCATTCCCCTGCCTTGACTGAACAGCCGTAAAAACGCGTTCCTGCTCTGTAGAAAAACAGCCTGCAAATCTTGTGCACAATATCATATGCAAAACGCTGTACAGCACTTTCACAGTCATTTCCGCTGGAATGGCTGTGTATTGCTCTTTCGGGAACCCCCATTCTTTTTGCGGCAAAGGCAGCCACACAGTCGATGGCAGTGGATACATTCAGGTACACCATATCATACTTTTTATTTTTTAAAATACTACATACCTGCCGGAACTGCTTTATTGGGTGCTTTAGACTTGCAATTGCATACAGCTCTGAATGATATCCGGCCAGATATGTTTTCAGTTCCCCGTGGCTCCCATCGGTGAGAAAGTCCATCTCTATCTCTTTCGCCCCAGCCTCTGCCTTCACAGTCTCCAGGAAGTTCAGCAAATATTTATCGATTCCTCCGGCCTTTCCGTCCATAATGAAACCCACCAGTATTTGTTTCATGAATGCTCCTCTGCTCCTATCTGACAAAATCTCATTGCATATCCCAGAAACAGCCAGAAGCACATGTTCTGGGGTGCATTTACATAAAAGATAAACGATAAAAAGGTGCCTGCGGCAAGCAGCGCCACTGCAGCCGAAGTGGAAAATACAGCCTCAGCCCTATATTCAGGAGATACCAGGTGGACCCTCTTTAACAAAATAATGCAGATGTTGACCAGCAGAGCAATAAAAATAACTTCCCCCAGTACTCCCTGTCCTACAAGAATGTCCAATTCCAGGTTATGCATAGAGTCATATTTTACATCATAGGCATTTTTAACTAGATACCCCTCCGGAAAATATTTCTTTGTGTATCCCTGGATATTGCGGAAGCCTACACCAATTACGGGAGATTTTTGTATGATCTGAAGACCATTCTTCCAGATTTCTATTCTTCCGTTGCTGTAATCCTTTTTCAAATCATTTTCCCTGGTCTCTTTCTTTGCGCCAGTGACCTTCTTAACCTGTAACGCCGGCTGCTGTGCTTTTACTGTTTCTTCCATTTTCTGGTTCACAGGCCGGTATACAGCCTTCACTCCCACATCACCTGCCAAAACAATCCCCGCTGCCAGAAGAGCTCCGAGAATGGGGACGAGTGCCCGTTTCCAGAGTGTTCCGCTTTTTTTTCTAATCCAGGCCAGCAGACATCCGCCAAATACAATTCCGGCAGCCAGAGACACAATTGCAGTTCTGGAATCCGACAATGCCACGTAGAGAAAATTAATAATAAAAAGCAGACTAAGTCCGATTCTCTGCCATAATTTCCGCATACAGTAAAACAGGTAAACCAGCATAAACAAAGCGACAATTGTGATGGTGGCACCGTGATTTGGATCGTCATAGACTCCCCACAGGCGCTCCCAGCGGTAGCCGATACCGTGAGCGGTACCTGTCTCATCGATATAGTCATACTTGCGTCCCCAGTACACCATGCTTAGGCTGATTAGATTGGCCACTGTACAATAACAGATATAAATAGCAGAAATCCATTTTATCTCCCGGCATATCTCTTTCCCGGACATAGCAAATGCACTGAAATATATCACTGCAATGGGTATCACAAGCCAAATCAGTCCCTTTACATTCTCTGTGACACCATAGGATAGGTGTGCGGCAGCACTGATCATATAGCTGACGACAAATGCGGTCAGAATCCATAAATTGTATCCTTTCCTGTACTGCTTATGCTGAAACAGCATCCACAAAATCATCCCGGCACCAGCCACTGTAATCACGTAGGATGCCTTGTACATCCAG
>ENA-UOOM01000819-UOOM01000819.1-fermentation-metagenome-genome-assembly--contig:-NODE-819-length-32965-cov-4.016560_pt1 | contig 32965 bp, 36 predicted proteins | sample MGYA00245781_ERZ724031 | MGnify/ENA primary metagenome ERZ724031 (study PRJEB28704, sample SAMN03018317) | fermentation metagenome | biome: anthropogenic terrestrial biome; feature: soil; material... | reverse complement strand
TATATGTGGGAAGTGAATATGCGTGAGATACACGCTGCAAAAGGGCTTAGCTCCGGCAGCTTCCCCGCCCGCCCCGACAACATCGTCACCGCAGCCGTTGACAATGTCTCCGGCAAGTTGCCCACGGAGCTTTCTTCTCGTGACCCGCGCGGCTCAAGGGTCTATACCGAAATGTTCATTGCAGGCACTGTGCCCACCGAAAAAGATGATTTTCATCAGGAACTCGTTTTGTGCAGCGCCTCCAATAAAACGGCAACCCAATATTGCCCTCCCGATTTGGTGACCAAGAAGGTAGTGATCGTCAAACCCGAATCGCGCTTCCCTGCAGGCGTCAAAGCACTGAACCCCACCTTTGTACCCGGCAATGAACAAAGTGTCGTGTATTTTCCTGCCGCAGGCGAGGCCGAAACTTGTCCGATACACAACGCCAGTTCACCGGCCACAATTGACTTATACCTCAGCGGCGCGGCACCCAATGACATCACCATCAACCAAAACGGCTCGACCACCCTCGCTGTGCAGGGTACCAACGCCGTTGGCGGCGGCATATCCGGCTTAACCAACCTTTCCGCAGGCACAAGCAACAACAACATCGCCTCTGTGTCTCTCTCAGGCAGCAATGTAACCATCCAAGGCAAGAGGGGCGGCAGTGCCGTGGTCACCGTTACCTATACGGATCCGCACGGTCACACGCTGTCCACCTCCGTCAATGTTACGGTTAAAGGAAACAGTGCGGCGACAACGCCGGTCATTGTCTTAAATCCCACTTCCATTACATTGTCAAAGGGAGATGCTCTACCTGACTTTTCCACTTATATTGCATCCGTTACCGACGGCAACGACGGCAGCATTCCCGCAAGCCAAGTAAATATCAATGCCTCAGGCGTAGATGTCAATCAAATCGGCACCTACACCGTTGTGTATTCTGTGGTCAACTCCCAGGGCAAAACCGGAACGGCCAACCTGACGGTAAAAGTAAAATAATAAATACCATAAAAAAAGCCACCCATACGGGTGGTTTTTTTATGCAAAATTACTTGCTTTCGTTTAAAAGTTCAATCACATAATTGCAAAAATCCTGTGAGGTGGCACCGTCTTGCCTGCCTGTGATGACCATTTTCTTTTCGGAAACAAGCGCTTTGTCCAGTGCCGTAGAAAGCTCAAGTGCCTGTTGTGCATAGCCGATGTGTTCGAGCATCATCACCGCTGCGCGCATCATGCTGGAAGGATCCGCATAGGCCGCCCTGCCTTCGTCCACCATTCTCGGCGCAGAGCCGTGAATGGCCTCGAACATGGCATATCGCTTGCCCAAATTGGCACTTCCCGCCGTGCCCACGCCCCCTTGCAATTCGGCTGCTTCGTCCGTTAATATATCGCCGTACAAATTCGGCAAAACAATCACCTTAAACTGCGTTCTGCGTTTGGGATCCAACAGCTTAGCAGCCATAATATCCACATACCAGTCATCAAATTCCACACTCGGATATTCTTTTGCAATGACTTTTGCCAACTCCAAAAATTTTCCGTCTGTGGCTTTAATAATGTTAGCTTTGGTCACTGCCGTGACCCTGTTTTTCCCGGACTTAACGGCATAGTCAAAAGCCGCCCGCAAAATGCGTTCACTGCCCTCTTTTGTGGTCACGGTAAAGTCCATGCACAATTCGTCGTCCAAACAAATTCCGTGACTGCCCAAAACGTAAGATCCCTCTGTGTTTTCGCGGTAAAATACCCAATCGATGTCTTCTTCGGGCACTCTTACAGGGCGAATATTTGCAAATAAATCCAACTCACGGCGCATGGCCACATTGGCGCTTTCAATATTTTTCCACTTGTCTCCCGCACGCGGTGTTGTCGTGGGCCCTTTGAGCAGCACGTGGCAAGCTTTGATTTCTTCCAAAACATCTTCGGGAATGGCCCTTGCGGCCTTGGCTCGGTTTTCAATGGTCAATCCGTCTATTTGTCGAAATACAATTTTGCCCTCTGCCAACTCTTTGCTGAGCAAAGATTTGAGCACTTGGTAAGTGTGATTTGTAATAAACGGCCCTATTCCATCTCCGCCAATCAAGCCGACTACAATGGGACTCAGCGCTGCATAGTCAATAAATTCTTTGTCCTCTTTCATTTTTTCGATGCGTTGATATTGTGCCCGAATCAGTGTTTCTATGTGTTTTTGCAATTTTTCAGCGATCATGTCTACTTCCCTTCGTTATTTAAGATATTGATTATATCATAGTCGATTTTAGAACATTTCACAACTCCATTTCGCGGTTCTTCTTTTTTTATATAAAAAAACACCCCTGCATCCTGCAAGGGTGTTTTTATTTTTCTTTTAAAAACGGCTGTTGATAATTTTTTCCACTTCTTTGACATGATCTGAAATAACCAAAAATACATAATCATCTTTTTTGATTATCTTTGCGCTGTTGAGTTTTTCGGCCTCCAAATTATTGGCAAAGGATTGTTTGATATCTTCAATGCGCTTTTGAAAAGCACTCTCAATGGCCGCCGTGTTTCCTTCTTTGCCCATAATAGCCAAAAACGTATCCGCACTTGTCATGCTCGCAGAAGTTATTCCGCTGAATTTTTCCACCTGACTTGCACTGAGCCCGTATTGCGATTGAAGCATTTGCTCGTCAATCTCCTTGGGCATGGATATATTCATCGCTGCGCTCACTTCATCTTTCAATAGGCCAAAATCAACAATTTTCAGCGCCGGTTCTGCCTTTTTACAAGAAATCAGTGAAAGTGCCAAAATCAGAATCAGTGCTGCCGTACCACCAAAAACAACCAATATGCGTTTCATACATTGCTCCCGTTTATATAAAGTGTATCTGAGTTGTAACTATTTTGTAACGAATAGAGTATACTGCTTTCACAGAAGAAAAGCAACCCCTTTTGACATTTTTCTTCAAAAAAACACATAGACAAAACCAAATTGTCTATGTGTCTGAAGTTTCCTGTTAGAACACCCTACACACGGGGCTGTTCGATGGGAGGCGTATTTTTTCTGTCCTTTAACAAAGGAAGCACCTGACTGTCTATAAATTCGCGTACCTGGTTTGCCGAACGCCCTGTATAGAGAGTAGGGTCTGTCATCGCGTGCAGCTGTGCCTCGCTCAGTTTCAGCAAATCGTCCTTTGCAATGCGCGCAAGCAGGTCGTTTTCTTTGCCGTATACTTTCACCTGCTCCGCTGCCTCCATGCTCAATACGCGAATGCGCTCGTGCACCTCTTGTCTGTCGGCACCCTGTTTGACGCTCTCCATGATCATGTTTTCGGTCAGCATAAAGGGGAGCTCTTGTCGGATGTGGTTTTCGATGACCTTTTCATTGACCACCAGTCCTTCAAAGACATTAATGGCAAGGTTTAAAATGGCATCCGTCGCCAAAAAAGCTTCGGGAATGCTGATACGCCTGTTGGCGCTGTCGTCCAGCGTGCGCTCAAACCACTGCACTGATGCTGTCAGCTGCGGATTGATGGCGTTTGTCAAAACCAATCTCGCCAATGAACAAATGCGTTCGCATTTCATCGGATTGCGCTTATAGGCCATGGCAGATGAACCGATTTGGCTTTTGCCGAAGGGTTCTTCTACTTCTTTGAGGTGCTGTAAAAGGCGAATATCCGTTGCACACTTGTGCAACGACTGTGCAATATCGCTCAAACAATACAAAATGCGTGCATCGAACTTGCGGGGATAGGTTTGCCCCGTCACCGCAAAGGAGCCTTCAAAACCCATTTGTCTTTCCACCGATTTTTCCAGTGCCATAACTTTTTCTTCATCGTTTTCAAACAAGCTCATAAAGCTTGCCTGGGTTCCCGTGGTTCCCTTCACACCCAGCAGGCGAAAGCCCTCCAGGGTAAAGCGAATTTGCTCCATGTCCAACACCAAATCATAGAGCCATAGGCTCGCGCGTTTGCCCACCGTGGTCAGTTGAGCAGGTTGAAAATGCGTATAGCCCAGCGTAGGCACATCGGCGTATTTTAACGCAAAATCCTTCATGCGCTCAATGAGCACCAAGGCTTTGTCGTGAACAAGCCTAAGCCCCTGGCGATACATGATCATATCCGCATTGTCTCCCACATAGGCGCTGGTGGCACCCAAATGAATGATTGCCTTTGCCTTTGGCGCTGCGTCCCCGTAGGTATGCACATGGGCCATGACATCATGTTTGAACTTCTTTTCATATTCCGCTGCCTTGTCATAGTCTATATCGTCAATATGGGCGCGCATTTGCGCAATTTGTTCCTCGGTAATGGGAAGACCCAGCTCTTTTTCGGCAACCGCAAGTGCTACCCACAACTTGCGCCAGGTAGAAAACTTATTGTCCGCAGAAAATATCTGTAACATTTCTTTTGACGCATACCTGCCGTTTAGCGGATTTACGTATTGATTGGTCATAGCTACCTCAAATTTATTCATTCAAAAAATCTTTGATTCTTTTGAGTCCTTCTTCAATGTTTGCCATCGATGTTGCGTAGGATAGGCGAATAAATTCTTTTGTCCCAAATCCCTCGCCTGGAATGACTGCAACCAAGGCTTCTTCCAAAAGCACACCGGCAAAATCCAACGCGCAATTCACCGTCTTGCCCTTATAGGTTTTGCCGAATATTTTTGAAATATCCACATACAAATAAAAGGCGCCTTCCGGTTTGATATAAGACAGTTCCGAAATATTTTCATCAATATAGCGCATCATAAACTGTCTTCGTTCATCGTATTGCTCCACCATTTCTTCGATGATTTTTTTATCCAATGTCATGGCAGCTTCACCGGCCTTTTGCGCCATGGAAGCAGGATGCGACACTGTGTGACCCTGAATGCTACTCATGGCTTTGATAATGTCTTCTTCCGCTGCGGTATAGCCGATGCGCCATCCCGTCATGGCATAGGTTTTAGACAAGCCGTTGATGACAATGGCATTCTTTTTAATATCTTCTCCCAACTGTGCAATGCTGACATGCTCTACGCCGTCATAGACGATGCTTTCATAAATTTCATCCGAAAGAACCATCACATTGTTTTGAACCGCAAAATCAGCCACCACCTGCAGCTCTTCTTTTGAGTAGACGCTGCCTGTGGGATTTGAGGGCGAGTTGAGCATAATGGCTTTTGTTTTTTCGCTCAATGCGTTTTGCAAATCCTGCGCCGTCACCTTAAATCCGTTTTCGGCTGTTGTTTGCACATATATCGGTACTCCGCCTGCAATTTTGACCATTTCGGGATAGCTCACCCAATAGGGCACGGGAATAATTACTTCTTCCCCCGGATTTAATATCGCAGACAAAGCCAAAAACAGGCTGTGCTTTGCACCGCTGTTGACAATAATGTTTTTGGGCTCATAGGCCAGGTTGTTTTCGTCTTGAAATTTTTTGCAAATCAATTTGCGCAGCGCCATGGTGCCGTTTACTTCGGTATAGCGCGTAAAATTGTCGTTAATGGCGGCAATGCCCGCCTGCTTAATTGCCTCGGGGGTGTCAAAATCGGGTTCTCCCGCACCAAATCCTATTACGTTCTTTCCTTCTGCCCTCAATTGTTTTGCTTTTGCCGTAATGGCCAGCGTCATGGACGGTGTAATGGTCTGCAAATTTTTGGCTGTTCGTATCGGTTGCATCTTTCTCGCTCCTTTGTGTAAATTTGGATAAATTCATCTATGAATGAAGAAACATCGCGTCTCCGAAACTGAAGAAACGATATTGGTGCTCAATGGCTTGGCGGTAAGCTGCCAACAGTTTTTCTCTGTCATAAAATGCCGAAACCAGCATCAAAAGCGTCGACTGCGGCAGGTGAAAATTTGTAATCAACGCATCGGCAATTTTAAACTCATAGGGCGGATAAATGTAAATATCCGTGCTGTCGGCAACGGCTTTGATGCGCCCGTATTTTTGCATACATCCTTCCAGGGTTCGCATTGCCGTGGTCCCCACGGGAATAATCCTTTTGCCATGAGACTTGGTTTCGTTGATTAAATCTGCGTTTTCTTGAGATATATGATAATATTCTGTGTGCATCTTGTGGTTTTCGACACGGTCTTCTTTGACCGGTCGAAAGGTATCAATACCCACATGCAGTGTCAAAAATGCCTGAGAAACATTTTTTTCTTTGATTTTTGCCAACAGCTCTTCGCTGAAATGCAGCCCTGCAGTGGGTGCCGCCACCGAGCCCGGTGTTTTAGCATAGATGGTCTGATATCGATCATATTTCGATTCATCATCCTCAATATAGGGCGGCAGCGGGATTTTTCCGTAACGTTCGATTTGTGCCAGCGAATCGCTTGTGCCCATGAGTTCCACCAAACAGGTACCTTGAGCCTCTTTTTGCAAAAGTTTTACGCTAAAGTCCTGCTCTATGGTTATTATATCATTTTCTTTTAACCGTTTTAACGGTTTTATCAAAGCTTGCCAATGTTTTTTTTCGATTTGTTTAATCAGTAAAATTTCGATTTTTGCACCGGTTTGTTTTTTGCCCAAAAGCCTGGCACGAATGACTTTGGAATCGTTAAAAACCAAGCAGTCCCCCGGTTGCAAGTAATCGACAATGTCATAAAAATGTTTATGCTCTGTAAGACCTGTTATGCGATGAATCACCATCAGTGCAGAGGCGTCTCGCTGTGTTGAAGGATATTGCGCAATCAGTTCTTTGGGCAGCTCATAATAAAAATCGCTCGTTTTCAATCTGTCCCTCTTGATATGGAATTTTTAAGTGTTCGTATGCATGGCGCGTTGCAATGCGCCCCCTGGGCGTTCTTTGAATAAATCCGATTTGAATCAAATACGGCTCATAGACATCTTCAATGTTGTCTTTTTCTTCTCCGATGGCCGCCGCCAGTGTGTCCAGACCCACAGGGCCGCCCCCAAAGGCATTGATAATGGTATTTAGCATCCGCCTGTCATTGGTGTCCAATCCCTTTTCATCCACTTCTAAAAAGTCAAGGGATTTTTTCGCTGATTCTTCGTCAATTTTTTTCATATTCAACACTTGCACAAAGTCTCGCGTGCGTTTGAGAATTCTGTTTGCAATACGTGGCGTGCCTCTGCTTCTGCAAGCAAGTTCATGAGCGCCTTGAGGTGTAATATCCACATCCAATATCTTTGCCGAACGCATAATAATTTCCTGCAATTCTTCGGGACTGTACAATTCCAACCTGCAAATCACACCAAAGCGATCGCGCAACGGCGAAGAAAGTAACCCCGCCCGTGTAGTGGCGCCAATCAATGTAAAGGGAGGTAAATCCAACCTTATCGAACGAGCTCCGGGCCCTTTGCCCACAATAATGTCCAAAGCAAAGTCTTCAAGTGCGGGATAGAGCACCTCTTCCACGACCTTGTTCATGCGGTGAATTTCGTCTATAAACAAGATGTCTCCCTTGCTTAAATTAGACAGCATTGCAGCCAAGTCCCCGGGTTTTTCAATGGCAGGACCCGATGTTACTTTGATATTGACACCCATTTCTCGCGCGACAATATAGGCAAGCGTTGTCTTGCCCAAGCCGGGCGGTCCAAAAAAAAGAACATGATCCAAGGTGTCTTCGCGCTGTCTTGCAGCCGAGATAAACACATCCATGTTGCCCTTGATTTTTTCTTGCCCGATATATTCTTTTAGCGAGGAGGGACGCAGACTTTTTTCGTTTTCTGTGTCAATCTCCGTTTTTGAAGTTGTAAGGATTCTCTTTTTTTCCATAACAGTCCCCTACAGCCTATCGGCGCTGGCCAGCGCGTTGAGGATATTTTTTTGCGTTGTCTCTTCTTTATTGTACGTTTGTTCCACCAAAGAAATGGCTACAGTGCGTCCATAGCCCAGCGATATCAGCGCGTCGACGCAAATACTCTTTTCTTCGTCTGCTTCTCGGCTTATGCCCAAGGGCAAGTCGTCAAAGTCATCGGTGTCTGCAAACTTGCCTTTTAAGTCTACAATAATGCGCTGTGCCGTTTTTAAGCCTATACCCGGTGCCGTACAAAGTAACTTGGCATCGCCGTCACGAATGGCTTGTACAATGCTTTTATCCGCGTGATAACTGAGCAGTGCCATGGCAGCCTTTGGCCCGACACCCGAAACCGTGGTAAGCGCCAGATACAATTCTCTTTCGGCTTTGCTGATAAAACCGTAAAGAATGGGTGCATCGTCTCTGATTTTGACATGGGCATAAAGTTTGGCTTCCGCCTTTGTTTCCTGCAAAACGAAAGCGGCATTGGTAGACACAGATAATCTGTATCCAATCCCGCCATTTTCAATCACCGCATAATCTGCGCCTGTTTCTATTAATTTTCCTTGAATATAATCGTACAATTTGTTTTCACTCCCGTTTTATCTATTATACCAAAAACACGGTAAAAGAAAAGGACTTCTTTCATGCCACTATTCAATCTTCTCCCGGTGCATAGCAGCACAAAGCCGAGAAGAAAACTTCTCGGCTTTGCATTGTATGGCTATTCGTTTTTTCTTAGACGTTCTTTTCTTTAACAAAGTCTACTGACACATCTTCAAACATCAATACCGCATGATCATCATCACTGTCCACTGTCATCACTTTTTCCATCGCAGGTTCCCACACATTTTGTTTTCGGGCAGCCAGCTCGCAAGGAGAACCTTTTTTGCCGCACAAAATTTGATAATCAGCCGTTGAACAGGGCTTCCAACCTTCAAATTGATCCGGGCTTTCATAAATGGTCTTCATTCCTTACCTCCTGTTAATTATTCATTTGGTACACTGATTGTATCATACTTATCTTTTGAGCGCTACACTTTTTTCCTATTTTTGGCATTTTTTTACTTACCCTTTTCTCTTGATTGCCGAATATCAGGCTTTTTTGCCTTCAACGGCGTGGCCATAGTCGTGCTGATCCAGCACCACCCAATCGGCAAAATACCCCCTGTTGCCAAAGACAATCGGCGATTTTTGCTCTTCCAATCCTTCGTTTCCTTTGCGCCATTGACGAAAAGCCACGACTGATCCGCCTTTTTCGATACTGATATTTCTGCCCGTACGTGCCGCAAAAATATCCGCTTTGCGCATGGCTTTTTCTGCCGTGGCCAGATGCGCTTTTTCTACACCTCTGCCATAGTTGATTCGATATCTGTCACGTTTCTTCCTGATTTTTAATCGATCTTTTTGCGCAAGAACCAACAAATAATCCGTCAGTGACATTCTTCTCTGTTCAGCTTGTCGCTGAAGCTGTTTTTCTTGTTCTTGCGTTACTTCAATGATAATTTCTTTATTCATTGTATCTACCTCTCTTTATCTTTATTATGGCATGCACTTACACATGAAGAAAATTTTCGTTAAATAAAAACACCGCAAAACGTATCCTGTACGCATTGTGGCGTTGATAATCAATATCCTAAAAACGCTCGATTTTCTTGCCTTGCTTGGTTGCCTCTGTGTTCTCAGCCGTTTTTTTAAAAAGCTTACATGATGCTCGACTATTGTTTAGTATAACATTTTTGCCCCTTTGCGTCAAATTTGCCGCTTGTGCTATCTGGTCATTGTGATTCTTTTTTTGTCTTATTCTGTGCATATTCCTAATCTCTAGCATAACTTTTTGGGACAATAATTTTGCTTTATTTTCGAAAAAAATTAACGGTGTATGATATACTATTTAATAATTTTTTCTACTTTCCATGAAAAAGGAGACCGCCTTATGCAAGAAGATAAAAGTGTTGATATTTTACAAAGCTTATTGGTTAATTTGAGCGATGTCGAATCCGGAGAAATTCTTGCGCGGTTTACGCCCTATCGCGAAATGCTCATCGAATATCAATGCGCCATGTTGGAAGTGGAAACCAAACTGCGTGTTCTGGACACGGAGTTTTCCCTTGACCGACAGTCCAACCCCATCGAGTCTATTCAAAGCCGTATCAAAGAACCTCGCAGTCTGCTCAAAAAGCTCAAAGATATGCGCCTTGAGCCGACTTTGGAAAATATTCGCAACAACATTTTTGACATTGCGGGCATTCGCGTTATCTGCTCCTTTGAAGATGATGTCTATCGCTTAATTAACGCATTGAAACAACAAAGCGATGTCGATTTTATCGCAGAAAAAGACTATATACGATATCCGAAAAAAAGCGGATATCGCAGTTATCATCTTGTTATCAGTATTCCCATTTTTCTTTCCGCCCACTCTGCCAAGCGCGCCGTGGAGGTGCAATTTCGAACCATTGCCATGGATTCTTGGGCAAGTTTGGAGCATAAGCTGCGCTACAAAAAAGACAGCAATAATGAAGAAATCAATCGCCGTCTTTTTATGTGTGCAGAAATCAGCGCCCATCTCGACAAAGAAATGATGGCTGTCAGAGACCTGGTGCGCAGCATGGATGAGCGCACCGATGAATAAGTTTTTCTTCTCTTAAAAGACCGTATTTATCCCTATTCAACAGGCATTGCAGTTGCGCACTAAATATGTTTATGCGCAACACTACCCTGCTGTTTTTCGTTTTTTAGCGAATAATCCCCGCTTTTTTCGCCTCAAAGGTCAGCTGGTCCCTAAAGTCCGGATGCGCAATCGAAATCAGCGCACGCGCACGATAATCAATACTTTGATTTTGCAAATTCACGACACCATACTCCGTAACCACATATTCCACGTCTGTTCTCGGCACGGTAATGGCGCTGCCTATAGGGTGCGTTAACGTGATTTTTGACAAAACGGTGCCGTCCTTTTTTTGCACGGTGGAGCGCATCGCCAAAAAGCTCTTGCCCCCGGGGGATCTTTGCGCACCGCGCACAAAGTCGAGTTGGCCGCCGCTGCCGGAATATTGCCGAAAGCCGAAGGATTCACTCGACACCTGACCCAACAAATCGATGCCGATGCAGGCATTAATCGAGATTAAGTCATTGTTTTGCGCAATAACACTCGGATTATTGACCCACTCAATTGCTTTGTTGAGAATCCTGGGATTTTTATCTAAAAATTCATACATCTCTTTGCTGCCGCCCGCCAGTCCCATCACGGCCTTTTGGGGATACAGCATTTTTTTTGAGTTGTTCACCGCGCCTTTTTTCGTCAGATACATCATCGAATCCGTATACAGCTCTGTATGAATGCCCAAATCTTTGTGGTACTCCAAATAGTATCCCACGGCGTTGGAGATGCTGCCCACGCCAATTTGCAATGTCGCTCCGTTTGGCACACGCTCAACAATGTGCGATGCCACCTGTTTGTCTGTCTCGTCGGGCTCACCGCTCTCCATTATCGGCAGTGGACGATCCGCTTCTACCACCGCGTCCAATTGGCTTACATGCACGCATAGCTCCTCGGTAAAAATCGCAGGGTTATAACTATTGATTTGTGCGATAATCAAATTTGCCGTTTCAAGCATTTCTTTTACGCCCAACGCCGAACACCCCAAATAACAATATCCGTTTTCGTCCGGCGGCGTGAGTTGCACTATTCCCACATTGGCTTTTATCACACGCAGCATCACTTCATCCTGACGATAGAGTTGATAGGCAATCGTGTCCGCCTTCCAACCTTTTTTTTCGCCGTCGCGCTCACCCGGACCGATGAATCCCGAAATAACGTGAATGTTTTCCTCCGTTTCGTTATCCAGCCAGCTGACAGGCTCCATCAGCGAATGCACAAACAGCGTTACGTCCTTGAGCTCTTTTCGCCGCTCGCCGATTGCCTCCAAAATTACATAAGGTGTGTTGACACCAAACGTCGCGGCGATTCTGTCGCCTGAGGATATTAATTCCGCAGCCTGCTTCGCCGTCATTTTTTTCTTTTCATACTCCGACTTCCAGCTCATTTGACTTTCTCCTTTCTTCAGACGTATTTTTTTATTTATAGTTACATTGCATTACGTTGCATTAATATCCTAAAATTGTTTTTTATTTCTGCATGTCATAGGTGCTCTCCACCGTATGCAACAGCGCATACATCGTTTCGTTATAGGACGCTTCCAATCCCGCCTCTTGGGCTTTTTTCCAAATGGCGCCGTTGATAAAGGCGGCTTCGGTCAACCGTTTGTTTTGCAAGTCCTGGGTCATGGATGTAAAGTGCCCTGCCTGCACGGTCAAGGCGATGTCCAAATAGCCCTTCACGGCTTCAGCATCCACATAAATACCATGCGCCGCGGCTACACGGCAGGTTTCTTCCGCAACTTTGTAAACGAGGCTTCTGCCTTCTTCTGTTACGGCCATGCCACCGCAGGGCACGCGGCACAGTGCCGATGTGGCATTGATGGCCGCGTTAAAAGCCACTTTCTCCCATATCACCGCCATCACATCCGGGCAAATCTCGCTTTCCAGCCCTGCCTCGCGCAGCATTTTGTCTATGGATACCAGCGTCTCGGTCATTTCTCCATTTGCCGTCATCATCTTCAAATATCCCTTTGCGTTGGTTGCCGTATGCGCAGGCCCTTTTACGTCTCCCGCATAGGTGGTCACCGCCGCAATCACGCGGTCTTCGGCAAAGTATTCACACAAAAGTTCCACATTGCCCAGGCCGTTTTGCATCGTCAGCACATAGGTATCTTCGCCGATATAGGGTGAGGATTCCTCTAGTGCCGCCCGTGAATAGGCGGCCTTCGTAAACAAAATGGCCAGCTCCGCTTTTTCTGTCATGTCTTTTGCCAGACTCGCTTTAACGGGTATGTGCATGCTCTCACCTCTAAGCTCCAGGTGAATGCCTCTTTCATTGATGGCGTCAATAACGCGCTTGTCCACATCAATCATCGTCACATCGTTGCCTGCTTTGGATAACATTGCGCCAATAAAACAACCCATCGCCCCTGCGCCGATTATCGCTGTTTTCATATTTGCTCCTTCTTTTGCGGTCTCGCAACTCGCTTTTATTTTTATTCATTACGTGTCATGATTTGTATTTATTATTTTATCAAAATCTCACAACCTGTGCAACGCCCTTGCTGTTTTTCAATTCATTTTCATCGGAAATCAAAACAAAGAGGGCATGCCCTCTTTGTTTTGATTTCGTTATCTCTGTTTATTGTTCACAGAACTGACTGTGACTTTTATTCCTTTTTTTCTCCTATCTCTTTTAATCTTTGCGAGGCAGCTTTATGTGCCGCAGAGCGCGTCCCTCTCATTTTGGGAAAGGCTTTTATCAAACGTTTTTCTGTTCGACTCAACTGCTGCTGCATTTCTCTGATTTTGTTTTCAAATTCCGTTTTCTTCTCTTGCAGTTCTTTTCTTTTTTCCGCTATTCCCATTTCATCGGCAAGCTCTTCCACTGACTTTGCAGCCTTGGCTGTAACCGCTGAAACCGCTCTGCCTATATCGCAGGAAACGGTTTGCATCTGCTGATGCACCACTGCCAAATGATTGACTTTGCCCTTGATTTTTAGCATACCCCGCACGGTAACAACGGTATCAAGCAACATTCCAGCCAACCATAGTACAACAAGGACGGCAAACAATTTATACGGAAACCAATGCAACGCCAGTTCAATAACAGGGTGGATGACACTGACAAGTATGGCACCGCCAATTCCCCAGGTCACCGAAGACTTTAAACAAATATACCCGTCGATGTTGTAGGGTTCTTTTGAATAATCCCACCATCGTTGATGAAAAATTTTATCTAAAACAAATCCCGCCAAAGCTTCGAGCAACGTACAAACCAACATCGCACCCAATGTCAACAACAAAATATTGTTTGTAAATGGCAGCAATATATAAATCAACAAACAACAGCCAAATCCGTAAATGGGACAATAGGGTCCCGCCAACATGCCGCGATTCACAAATTTTCCCATTGTTATTTGATGAAAACCCACTTCCACAACCCACCCTATAAACGAATAGACCAGAAAATAGCCGCACAGGTATATCAATGATTCCATGTCTGCCTTTCTTCTCCCAATGCGTGCACATTGCTGCGAGAATCTCATTTTTTCAGCGACTTCTTTGCGGCAATAAAAAATTTGCGTTCTTTATGCGTATTTTCCATTACCGCATAACGCATCTACTGTTCGTTTGTCACTCGTCCATCACTCTATGGGTTCAATACTATCACCTGTTCTCACTTTACGCAAATAATACTTTCATATTCATCGCATATCTGACCACCTCAATGTCTGGCTACACCTTGCGTATATATTGCTCCGTTTGGTCAACCCGACAAAGACTTTGCAACAATTCAACCTCTTTTTCCGAAAAGAAGTTACATTGTTTCTTTCAATGTTTTTATCTGTGGTATTGCCAATCGGATGAATCATGTATATGGATGCCCTTACACACCTCTGAAGATTTACCTGTTCTTTTGCTGCCCATTGAACTGTCCTATCTTTGTTTTCACCTTTAAAAGCTCCGCGATATTCTATTTACCGCTCAAAACCAAAAAGAGCAAGGCTGCTTGCTATATTCTCTTCGTTTCTTCACCTTGACCCCACTAATCTTATTAAGGTATAATAATAAATATATTTGAGTCTTTTAAAATCTAACCAAAGCGAGGTACTGTACATGAAAATTGCAATTATGGGTATCGGTGGCATCGGCGGCATAGTCGGCGGCGCACTTGCCCGAAAATTCGACGATATTCACTTCATCGCACGCGGCAAGACTTTGGAGGCTATCCGTAAAAACGGTCTTTCCATCACCTCAACTGAACTGGGCGAATTTATAACAAAACCCGCCTCCATCACAGACAATCCCGACGAAATCGGCGTCGTAGACGTTCTTGTTTTGGCAACGAAAAGCTATGATCTCAAGTCTGCTTGCGAACTTTGTGCACCCATCATTGATGAAAACACCATTATTATTCCCCTGCTCAACGGCGTATCGATTGCCGAAGAAACCCAAACCTACTGCGGTGGCAAAGGTCAAGTGGCACACGGATGCATTTATTGCTTTGCGCACATTGTCAGCCCCGGCGTTATTGAGCAATCCGGCGCACTGTTCTACATTGATGTCGGCTTTAAAGACCAAAGAAAAAGCCCGACCCTCGAAAAATTTGTTGCCATGCTCAACGAGGTGGGCATCAAAACCAATTACAGAAACGATATTCTCACATCCGTATGGGAAAAATATATGATGATGGGCGGCAATAGCTGCGCCTTTGCCTATTATGAAAATAACGCAGGTGAAATTCGTGCCGACCAAGAAAAAGTCGACTACATACGCGGCATTTATCAGGAACTGGCAAATATCGCCAAAGCCGTTGATGTCACCTTGGCAGACGATATCGTCGATAAATACATGAACGTTTTTAATAACGTGCCCGACGGCACCATCACTTCTCTGTACCGCGACATGAAGGTGCCCGGCAAGAAAAACGAATTCGATGCCATCATCGGCGAAGCCTATCGCATCGGCACCCAAGCAGGCGTGCCCATTCCCCTCATCGAAAAAGTCTATAAAAAATATCGCCCATAGCAACACGCTTTTTCTTTGCTGAGTGCAAATATTGATCGATACTATGTACCAACCATAAGAAACACCGAGGCATATGCCTCGGTGTTTCAGCTTTAAAAATTAGATGATTGTTGGCTACTACGCATCAATCATCATTTTGATTAATTTTAACACTACGCCTGCTCTGCAGACAAGATGCTCTTTCCCGATATTTACTTCAACAATACTGCCCTAGCCGCTTCATATTTTTTTATCCGCGCCAGGGCTTTTTCATTCAATTTTTTAAAGCGCGTTGTGTCGGAATTGTGCTCTAAATCCGCCAGTTTTATGGCGATGGCGCGCTCATTTCGGCTGTCTTTGATGGTCTGCACATAGTCCATATACCCTACGTCTTCTTCGTGTGTCAACAGCCGCACGATGTCTAATACTTCTTCGCAAATTCCCTCTTGCGCCAAATCTTCAAAAGTTAAGGGCGTGTCTTCCACCACATCGTGCAGCAGCGCGGCGGCAACAGAGAGTTCATCCTTCATTTGCTCAGCCACATGGTAGGGATGAAAAATATAGGGTACGCCCACTTTGTCCGTTTGGTCTTTGTGCGCTTCATAGGCAATGCGCATCGCCTTTTTGGTCAGTTCCGTATACAGCATAGTCGCTCCTTACGCGCCAAACAGTCCTCGCCGCAATCCTCTGCGACAGCTTGGCGAACGGGATTTTTTTCATATACATTTGGCTTTATTGATTATTTTAACCAAATAAAACCAGGTACACATCCATTTCGTTTTTCGCCAGAAAATCTCCGATGGCCTCTTCAGCCACCCGCAGCGCTTCCTCTTTGGGGTATCCGTAAATACCGCCGGATATCAGCGGAAAGGCGACGGAGGCGCAGTCGTTTTGTTTCGCCAATTCCAGTGAATTGATATAGCAGGCGCGCAGCAACGCTTCCTCTCCATGATTTCCGTCTTGATAAATCGGTCCCGCTGTGTGAATGATGTATTTCGCAGGCAGGTCAAATCCGTCGGTTATGACTGCCTCTCCCGTCTGAATGGGCGCCAGTGCGTCGCAGGCTGCCTGCAACTTTGCAGCGCCTGCAGCTCTGAATATAGCGCCGCAAACCCCGCCGCCCATACGCAGCTGTGTGTTGGCGGCATTGACAATGGCATCCGTCTCCATCTTCGTAATATCGCCTTGAATCTTAAAAAACGGCATACTCTTCCCTCCTTTGTACCCGATATTTTATTGGGATTAACAATACAACGTTTTGTCCAAAAGCATACCCGCTCTATTTATGTTCGGGTACCACGGCAAAAAAGACCATGTCTTCGTCGCCGTCATTGATCACCATGTGTCCGCAGCCTTTGGGGCAATAGTGACACATCCCCGCTTCCAGCTTCATGGTCTCATCTTTGTAGACGGCTTTGCCGCTTCCCGACAATACGTACACAATCTCGCTGTTGCCCTCATGGGTATGGAGTCCCACCGAGGCGCCCGGCTCCAGCCTGCCCATCATGATTTTGTTGTCTTCATCGGCATAGGCGCGAAGCCTTAAGCTTTTTTCACTGCCGCGAAAATTCTCAATTACTTTTTCTTCAATGTTTCGAAAATCAATAATCATATCTCTCTCCTTTTATCGCGTATTTTTATTTCACTTCTGATAAACATATCCCTTGATTGAGATACAGTAAGTATCAATAAAATTATTTTATCATAAAACATACCGTTTACACGATAATCTGTATCTCGAAGGAATTTCATTTTTTATTTGAACAACGCATTCAGACAAGGCAAGGTGAAATGTATTCCTTTTATTCCTGAGATGAAAAGAAAATATTGTGCGCTATCGCAATCGAAAAGAATGTATTGTATAATAACGTTGCTGTACCGAAAAACTAACGATACCATCTGTATCTGCTTAGTAATAACTGCAAAATACATTTCTCTAAGAGGCTGACATGATTGAAATCAAAGGAAAATACAATACCGCCATATGTTTTTGTGATGAGCTTGAAGACATCGCCGCGGCGCAAATCAAAGCCGTGTGCGACCAGCAGGCCTTTGCCGAGAGCAAAATTCGCATTATGCCCGATGTGCATGCGGGAATGGGCTGCACCATCGGCACCACGATGACCATCACCGACAAGGTCGTGCCGGGCATGGTGGGTGTCGACATCGGCTGCGGCATGGAAACCGTGCGAATCGAAGAAAGCGAAGTTGATTTTGCGCAATTGGACCAACTGATTCGCCGCAACATCCCCAGCGGACGCGATATCCGCCGCATACAGCATGCACTGACCGATGAGGTCGACTTTGAGGCGCTGCGCTCCTTTGGGCATTTAAAAATCGAGCGAGGCAGGCGCAGCATCGGCACGCTGGGCGGCGGCAATCATTTTATTGAAGTCTCTCGCGACGAAGAAGGCCCCCTCTACATTGTCGTGCATTCGGGCAGCCGCCATATCGGCAACGAAGTCGCCAAATACTATCAAGACCAGGGGCTGCATGCCCTCAGCGGCAACGCACATTTTCAGCTGGAAGAGACCATAGCCCGCCTCAAAGCCCAGGGCCGCGCCGACGAAATACAATCCACGATTGAAAAACTCACAAAAACAGAGGCTGCCCTGCCTGTTCCCAAAGATTTGGCCTATGTGGAAGGCAGGTTGTTTGACGACTACATCCACGATATGAAAATCATTCAGCACTTTGCCGTAGCAAACCGCAAAGCCATGATGGACGTGATTTTATCGGGCATGAATCTGCACCCCGTGGAAGAATTTACGACGATACACAACTATATTGACACCGACGCCATGATTCTCAGAAAGGGCGCTGTTTCAGCCAAAGCAGGCGAAAAACTGCTCATTCCCATCAATATGCGCGACGGCAGTTTGATCTGCATCGGCAAGGGCAACGAAGACTGGAACTTTTCTGCGCCCCACGGCGCGGGCAGACTCATGAGCAGACGCGCGGCTTTCAACGCTTTTTCCATGGAAGAATACCGTGCGCAAATGGAGGGTATTTATACCACGTGCGTGAATCGCAAAACGCTGGACGAAGCCCCCATGGCCTATAAAAGCATGGAAGAAATCGTACGACAAATCACCCCTACCGCCGAGATCGCCGCACATATCAAACCGCTCTATAACTTCAAAGCATCCGAATAAGCGCCCTTAAGGGCGTTTTTTTTATCACCCTGCACAACTCAAAAACCTCGCCTTTGATGCAATGAATATCTCACCGCGTAAAGTTCATAATGATCCGTCCGACAGACCGCAATTGTCTGTAGCTTTTTTCATTAAAAATACATCCAACAACACCGGGCATTCTCTTCTTTCTATAAAAAAAACATATTTTATTATTGACATATGCCAATAATATGTTATGATATCTTTATAAATGGCATATGCCAATATGAGAGGAGGGACATCTTATGCCAAGACCTCATAAAAAGCGACGTGTTGGCGCTATGCCCGGCTGTGGGCGCTTTGGCCCAAAAGGCAGCGGAAAAACAGCGCAGCCGCCTGTGGTTATGACGGTGGATGAATTTGAAACGATACGCCTGATTGATCTGGAAGCCATGACCCAAGAAGAGTGCGCCAATCAAATGCATGTGGCACGCACCACCGCACAAGCCATCTACGGCAGTGCCCGCACCAAATTGGCTCAATGCCTGGTACATCAGCGGGAACTTATGATTGAGGGCGGAAACTATGTGCTCTACGATGACAGCAAAGTCGGCTGCAAGGACGAACAACTCTGCAAGCGGCATCGCCGTCATCACCACGGGCAGAACCAATCGGATTGTGAACAGAATGATTGCGATGACAAAACAAACAGCAAAGATTAAAAAAAGAAAAAGGAGAAAAACAAAATGAGGATTGCGATACCTTTTGAGAAGGGGCAAATTTTTCAGCATTTCGGGCATACCGAGCGCTTTAAAATTTATGATATCGAAGACGGTGCCGTTACCGTCACCACCACCGTCAACACCGACGGCAGCGGTCATGGCGCGTTGGCGGATATTTTGAAAAAAATCCATGTGGATACATTGATTTGCGGCAACATCGGAGACGGCGCACGCCGCGCGCTGACTGAGGCAGGTATTGAGTATTACTGCGGCATCACAGGCAGTGCCGACCAGGCCGTAGACACATTGCTGAAGGGCCATTTGGTCTCTAACCCTGATGCCCATTGCGACCATCACGGCCAACACCATCATGGCGAAGCACACGGCGAGCATCATTGCAACGAATAAAAACCTTTGCGATATTGTCGGCAGATGCGCACATACTCGTCAAGCCCATGAGAGGTTGCAAAAATAATCCCTTTTTTTGTGCAAAATATACCTTTCACTCAGGCGCAATAACATTGCGCTCTTTTTATTTTCCGCGTGATTTTAAGTAATAAAAAAACCTCATTTTGAGTGATTTTTGATGAAAAATCGCCAAAATAAGATTTCCTTTTGCATTGCTGGTCGGAGTGAGAGGATTCGAACCTCCGGCCTCTTGAACCCCATTCAAGCGCGCTACCAAACTGCGCTACACCCCGACAAAAGCAAGATACATTATATGCATTTATGTGCCATCTGTCAACTTGATTCGTGCATTCCAGCAAAAAAATCGTTTGTTCCACTGATAATCGACTCCTTTATTCATCATCAATTTCATTTAAAAATATGCAGAAAATCCCATTTGAATTTCGTTTGCTTTTCAATGTCGTAATGCTATAATAAAATCAAGTTTTTATTGTTAATAAACGAACGGAGGAGATTTCAATGGAAAAGCTTAAACAATTAGATGATATGCTCAAAGAATACATCAGACCGCTCACCTTTCCCGTGGCTGTAAAACTTTTAAAGGAAGACGAAGAATTTCCTGCCAAAACACGCAGACCCAAAGACGCTTTCGGCAGCCCCATTGCCCTTTGTCAGGGCATTGGTATCGTTCGAAAATACGGATGGACATTGGGTTTTGGCCAAGGCGACAATGCTTGTGGTCCCTCTTTGGCCTACTTTGGATTTCTTCCCTACACAGACAAACAAGCGCGCGGCGAAATTGTCTATCCTCTCTATGCCAAAACCATCGAAGCAGGCAAAAAAACCGAAGAAGCTGTAGGCCGTCTTGCCGAAGGCCAATTTGATAAAATTGTCATTGCGCCTTTGCACAAAGCCACTTTTGTACCGGATGTGGTGTTGGTGTATGGCCTTCCCGGCCAGCTCGTGCGACTCGTGCAAGGAGCCAACTATGTAGAGGGCGGATATATTCCCGCCAAGGCAACAGGCAGAGCTGCCTGCATATCCGAGATTGTTTCTCCATACAACTCCCAGGCCTGCAACCTCACCATTCCGGGTGCCGGTGAAAAAGTTTTTGCCATGACCGGAGACGATGAAATTATCTTCTCTATTCCCTACAGCAAAATCGACGATGTCATTGAAGGCGTTCTCGTTACCCACAAGAGCGGCATCGGTCGTTTCCCGTGGCCCATTGCAGGACTGAGACTTCCGCCGGCAATGCCCGCAGAATACAAATTTTTGCAGGTCATGGCAGGACTCGAAAAAGAAGAAGACTAAGCACCTCTGCTTTTTGACATGAACTCTATCTAAAAATGAAAAGCGCAAACCACACATGTTTGCGCTTTTATTTTTTGTTGAATTTCTATTTTTCCGGTCCGTCATCTTTCTTTTTTGTAATACATTGCTTGTCTTTGTTTTCCAAAAAATCTTGTCGAATGCTTTGCAAATGATTTTTATCCATTTCTGTATTCATACTATGAAAAGTCACTTCGTAGGTTTGCTCAAAAAACACCTGCACACTTTCTTTGGCGCTGTCATCCGCCAGCATATAAATCAAATAGAGCCCTTCCAAAATGGCATAGGCCACCGAAGGATCTTTTTTGCCATAAAAAATCAATTGATAAAAACTGAGATACAACTCTTCTTCCACAGAATAGGTAATATAGATGATTTTTGCATCGGTGCTGTCTTTTAGCACAATAAATTTATTTTTTGTCGAAAAGAGTTGCCCCAAAAGATTTGCAATTCTGTCAACACAGTTAATTGCCGTGTTTGGATCATTGATCCCCGGGCTAATTGCACGCAATGCAATTTCCACAAGATTGATGATTTCTTGATGATAATCCCGTGAATCATTTTTTGTTCTGTTCAAAATAAAACAATTGGCAATTTCTTCTAAAAAAGCATCTTCATCCTCCACCGATTTTTCGGAAATGTTCTTTTCAATCATATTCAAGTCAGCTAAATAGATGCCCTTTGATACATATTGGCCGATTTTTTTATGAATGACGATTTCACAAGCAATTTCTTTCGTAAGCTGTAGTAAATGTTCTGTATTAATCTCATAAAAATAGCCTGTTTGATTGGCGTAGAGAGGAATGGTTTTGCCGATTTTATCCTTTGCGAGTCGCTGAGAGTTTTTTCTTTTTTCCGCTTCTTTTTCCACCAGGGCGCTTGCTTCTTCAAAAATATCTTCAATGAGGTTGGCACTTTTAATATCTCTGATTACTTGTTGAACAAACAACATAAAATAGACCATGCTGGCTATGGCATAGCCCACGCCCAAACTTCCCGCTAAAATCCTTTGCCCGCTTTGTATATCCTGTAAAATAAACAGACTCAATACCGTATAAAAAAATCCCCCGATGAATATGCCAATCAAGCTGAGCACATGGGGTTTATTGATAAATTTTTGCACCACGCGCGGTGTAAAACTCGAGTTGTAGGTGGTGAGCACCGTGAGAATCGTCGTAAAGGTAAAGGTCGCAACCGTCAAAAACACCCCGGACAGCGTTGCCAAAAAACTCTTTGACACATCTATGGATAAAAGCATAAATTTCGGCATTGCAGCTGTCAGTTGCGGGTAGCGCACATCCATAAACCACACTGTAATGAGCATGATAACCGATATGAAAAGAAATTTTGTTGTATTGATGATATTTTTATTATTAAAATACCATAACTTCAGCCTTATTTTCATTTTCCTTCACCTGAAACCTGCAAGTGTTCTTTGATTATTCTATTCACTGAATCAAGCATCTCGCGCATGCCCACAAATTCTTGGAACGGTTCTTACATCGCACGACAAAACCGTTTTTTGTGTATTCAAAGACACCGTATATGTCTTTGTTTCATCAACTCGCGTTATGTGAAACCTTAATCAAATCTAGGTGCTTTTCTATTTAGTATACCACATTGCCTCTTGCATCTTTTCTTTTTATTCCAAAAAAAGCAGCGACAGGAAATTTTTCCATGTCGCTGCAACATCCTCATTAAACAGATGCGTCTTTTTTATTTTACCGCCTGAATTCCTTTGTCAAAGGCTTGGTAGTTCATTTCCAAAAGATCGGCTTTGCCGCCCAACATTTTTTTAATGATGGCCTTGCCGTCTTCTTCGCTCAAGGCACCGCTCAGTCCGATGTAGGCGCCCAAAATGACGATATTGGCCACTTTCGGCGAACCCAAATCGTTGGCGATGTCGTTGGCATCAACATAGACAGCCTCAATGTCAGGGTCTTCAACCTTGCTTGTAACAAGAGAGCTGTTGACGATGATGCTTCCGCCTTTTTTTACCTTTTTCGCAAATTTGTCAAAGGAAGGCTGATTCATCGCAATGAGCATATCCAGCTTGGATACGGCCGGAGAGCCGATTTCTTCATCACTGATAATAACCGTGCAGTTGGCCGTACCGCCGCGCTGCTCTGCCCCGTAAGAAGGGTAAAACGAGGCGTATTTTCCCGCATCGCTGGCTGCATAGCCCAGCATTTTACCGATAGACATTACCCCTTGTCCGCCAAATCCTGCAATTAATACCGATTTTTCCATTTTATCCTCCTATTTCACGTCTTTAAACACACCCAGCGGGAATGCTTTGAGCACAGCCTCATCCATATAGGCCGCGCAGTCCGCAGGCGATTTTTTCCAGTTGGTGGGGCACATCGATAGCAGTTCAACGAACGAATAGCCTTCCCCTTTTACCTGCAGTTCAACAGCTTTCATAATTCCCTGTTGTGCTTTTAAAATATTTTTTGCATCATGCAGCGCAAAGCGTGCCACATATTTGGGTGCATCCAGCGTGGCAATCATTTCCGCCATGCGCAGCGGAGCGCCGTGCTCTTCAAGACTTCTGCCGCTTTGCGCGGTGGTCGCTGTTTGACCCAACATGGTTGTGGGCGCCATTTGACCGCCTGTCATGCCGAAGTTTGCGTTGTTGATAAAAATAACCGTAATATTTTCACCGCGATTGGCCGCATGTATCGTCTCTGCGGTACCAATGGCAGCCAAGTCGCCGTCTCCCTGATACGAGATAACAAAATTATCCGGGTTTGTGCGCTTAATCGCCGTAGCAATCGCCCCAGCTCTGCCGTGCGCCGCACCGATGACATTGACATTGATCCAGGGCATGGCAAGACCGCCGCACCCTACGGGGTAGATTAACACGGTTTTATCACGCAAGTTAAAATGCTCAAGCGCACTCGCAAAAAGCTTGTGGGCTGTGCCGTGTCCGCAGCCGGGGCAATATCCCGTTGGCGAGGTTTTTGAGGTAAAACTTACTTTATCATATACTTTTTCCATATTTATGCCTCCTACAGATTTTCTTTCACGGCTGCAACAACCATATCGGTTTCCATAATGACACCGCCCGAGGTTTGAATCGGGATAATCTCGCTTCGTCCCAATACCGCATTTTGCACGTCATAGATGTACTGACCGGGAATGCTCATTTCCGCGCAAAACATCTTTTTGACTTTTGTGTAATCCAGTTTGTCAAAAGCGTCTTTGGGGAACGGATACAGTGTTATGGCGCGAATCAGCCCTACTTTGATGCCTTCGGCACGCAATTCTTTGACGGCGCTCTTCGCAATTCTTGCACTGGAGCCGTAGGCGGTAACGATATATTCGGCATCATCAATCATGTATTCTTCCCATCGTTGTTCCTCTTTTTCCCAGGTTTCATACATTGCCGCCATTTCTTTGTTCTTGTTTTGCATCAATTCGCCCATGGGCATATAGGTGCTGAGGATTCTTGCCGTACCGTCATCGTTGTATTTGTTAAATCGCCAAGAATCATTGCTCGGCAAATCCGCCAAATCTCTCATTTTCGGCAGTTCCACCACTTCCATCATGTTGCCAATCATGCCGTCTGCCAGCACATAGACAGGGGTGCGATATTTGTCGGCAATGTCAAATGCCTCATAAACAAAATCTGCCGCTTCCTGCACATTTTGCGGTGCCAGTACAAAACAGCGAAATCCGCCGGGGGCCGGTGCATGCACCGCAGAAAAATAGTCCTGCTGTGCAGGTTCTATGGTTCCAATTGCAGGTCCGCCTCTGGATACGTTGACCAGCACTGCGGGAATTTGTCCGCCGGCAAGAAAGGAAATGCCTTCCGCTTTCAGTGCAAAACCGGGTCCTGAGGAGCTTGTCATCGAGCGAATGCCCGTAGCCGCAACACCAAAGACCATATACACACTGGCAATTTCACTTTCGCCCTGAATAAAATGTCCGCCCACTTCAGGCAGTCTTGCCGAAAGATATTCGGGCACTTCATTTTGCGGCGTAATGGGATATCCCGCAAAAAAACGACACCCTGCTCGCACCGCAGCTTCGGCAATGGCCTCATTGCCTTTGATAAATTCTTTACTCATTGCTTCACCTCCACCTTACTTGTAAACAGTAATTGCCATATCCGGACAGACGATTGCACATAACTTGCATCCTGTGCATTGCGCTTCGTCGGTTTGTTCGGCAACATTGTAGCCTTTGCTGTTTACTGTTCGACCAATTTTGATGATTTGTTTCGGACATTCTTTCACGCACAGTCCGCAACTTTTGCAAAATTCTTTGTCCACTTCAATTTTCGCCATAAAGATACCTCCTACTTTGCAGCATTTTCTTGATATTGGTCTTCGTAGTGATCTTCAATCACTTTCGTAGCCAAATAAATCATTTTATTATACGGCGTGTCAATCCCAAGCTCTTCTCCGTATTTGGCAATCGCGCCGTTTAATGATTCAATCTCTGTCTGTCTTTTTCCTATCAGCATGTCTTGCGCCGTCGACGACCAGTGATGGGCCAAATCGGAAGTATATACCGACCGCAGGGTCTGCATAAACTTTTCTCCATCCAGCCCCACAATGCCCTTGGCCTTGGCAACGGCACAAACTTCATCGACAACCAACTCCAACAATGTAAAATAATTTTCGTCTTTTGCCACAACGGCAGGTTTGAGCCGAACCAGTCCCTGCAGCGCGTTGCCTGAAATGTTTAGCAGTGCCTTGGTCCAAACATGCAAATCTGCCTCATTGTCGTATTTATACTTGACACCGCCCTTTGCAAAGGTCTCTGTCAGATATTGCTGTAACTCTTTTTGCTCTGACGATTCGGTCATACTGCCGGCAAAAATGTTGTATTCGCCAAACACATTGCCCAGTATTTCGCCGGGGCGTAAAATGCGACTGGTCACATTGAGGCATCCGTAAAATATTTTTTCAGCCGAAGCATAGTTCAATAATTTTTCAGGATTTCCCAATCCGTTTTGAAACGTCCCCACGAAAGTGTTGGGGCCAATTGCATTTTTCGCTCCTTCAAGCGCGCTGTCGGTGTGCGTGGTTTTTGTCATGACAATAACCACATCCATAATGCCGATATCCTCAGCCGAATAAGCTGTTTTTATTTTTACATTTTCTTTGTCGCCGTTGGGGTAATTAACCACCAAGCCCTCTGCGGCAATTTTATCCATATGTTCTTTGTAAGGGTCTGTCAATATCACATCTGCGCCGCCTTTTGTCAAAAACGCACCCAAAATGCTGCCGATGGCACCTGACCCTATAAAGGCAATTTTTTTCATATCTTCACTTCCTTTATACTTCAAACACCCAGGCTTTTGTGTAGCCGTCTCTCGTGGCATCGATGATTCTTCCGTCCTTTATGCTGTCGCCCACCAAAACCACATTGTCAAAGTTATTTTGAATCATTTCCACAACGTCGCTTCGCGGTTTGACACCCATCGACAACAGCACTGCGTCCGCTTTAATCGATACGGTTTCGCCGTTTTCATCGGTCACTTCCACGCCGTCGGCAACAACTTTGCTCAATGTATGTTTCGGATACATGTTCGCACTGTAAGGCTCCAATTCGCGCAATACATCTTGAAGAACCGTGATGTAGATGCCTTCGCCGATGCTATCTTTCATTTCCACGATCGACAATTTGCAACCTTTGTCTCCCAAATACACCGCTGTTTCCAGGCCTGCAAGGCCGGAGCCAATCACCACCACGTCTTTTCCGTCCAGCGTCTTTTGGCCGCTCAGCACTTCAGGCACCGTATACACATTGTCGCCGAAAATTCCTTCGATGGATTTGGGACGAATGGGCTCACTGCCGCAACATACAAAAACACCGACGGGATTGAGCGCCTTTAATTCTTCAAGCGTAGCTTCAGTATTCAGTTTCACTTTTACGCCGGCTTTTTTCACTTGTGCAACCATGCCTTCTGTGAGCCAGGTAATTTTTTCTTTCAGCGGCGGCTTATTGGCGTAGTTTAATTGTCCGCCCAGTTGCGCATCCTTTTCAAAAAGCGTAACGTCAAATCCGCGTTTTGCCAGCACAATGGCTGCCTCCATGCCGCCGGGACCCCCGCCCACAACCGCCACGGGCTGATTGTTGCCGTTTTGATTCATGCATTCAAACTCTGCTTCACGTCCCATTTTGGGATTGACGCTGCATTTGAGCATTCTGCCGCCGGCAAGCTCTTCAAAGCACACCAAACAGCTGATGCATGTGCGAATTTCATCTTCATTGCCGCCCTTTGCCTTGTTTGCCCAGAACGGATCGGCCAGCTGGCCGCGCGCCATGCCGATAAAGTCGCAAACGCCTTCTTCGAGCAGGCTTTCGGCAAACTCAGGTTTTTTGATGGTGTTTACGGCAATGACCGGAACATTAACAGCGGCTTTGATGGTTTTGGCAACATTCTTTTTCCATCCTTGTTGGAACGAAGCGGGCTCTCTGTTAAAATGTCCCGTTTCTTGAACCCCTACTGTCACGTCGATCCAATCCACACCCAATTTTTCCATATATTGTGCAATTTTCACACCGTCTTCGGTGGTGTTTCCACCTTCGATAAATTCGTCTCCCGATATTCTTACTCCCAGGGGATAGCGCTCGCCTACTGCTGCACGCATTGCGTGATAGACTTCGGTAATAAAGCGCATACGGTTTTCAAAACTTCCGCCGTATTCGTCTTCTCTCTTATTAAACAGCGGTGTCATAAATTCATTGAGCAAATATCCGTGCGCACCGTGGATTTCCACACCGTCAATGCCGGCTGCTTTGACCATTGCTGCGCCATCGGCAAATTTTTTCGTAATGGCTTTAATTTCTTCTTTTGTCAACTCATGCGTCATCTCACCGTATCTGGACATAATAGAGCTGGGTGCCACGGGCGCTCTGCCACCGTTGAATATGCTGTGGGTCTCCTTGCCTGGATGAACGAGCTGCATAAATACTTTCGTATCATATTTGTGCAACACACGTGCCAGTTTTTCCATCGGCAGCTGATGATTTTTGTGTGTCAGGTCCACATGGTGAAACACACCCGCATTGCCTGTTACATCATCAATCGTTGCCGCACCGGTGATAATCAGGCCGGTGCCGCCTTTGGCACGCTCTTCATAGTAGCGGATATACTCATCGGTCATCTCTCCGTTGGCTGTGCCCATGGGCGGCACCATCGAAGTCATAACGATTCGATTTTTGATATCCAGATTTGCAATTTTTCCCCTTTGAAACAATTTTTTAAACTTCATCTTTTCGCTCCTGTTCGTCTCTTTTTTTAGAAGTTCTCACAAAAACAACCGCAACGGAAAATTTCTTTCGATTGCTTTTGTATTTATTCAATATTTTAATACAGCGCTGCTTGTTTCGTCAAAAAAAACGCTATGTGCGCGACACTGCCCGATATTGCACAAATTTTTCATCTGTTCACTGCTTTTTGTGCTTTTTTATCACTTTTTTCGGTGAGGATTTTTCGCTGTCACGCTGTCATATACATTGCCGTACTTTTTACGGTTGGTTGATTTTTCATATCAGTATACTCAAAAACGCTTTGGATTTTTTTTGTATGCAATGGTATAATACATTTTACAATACAATTTATTTTGATTTGTCTTCTTTTAAATAATAAACATCGGGAGGCATTTGATGACAGCGGAAAAACTGAAAGAATATTTTGAACAAAATCCCTTCGACTCTTTAAGTAAAGCAGTCCTCTATCTTCTTTACACAGCTATCATTCGCAGCGAGCTGACACCGGGCACCAAAATCAATATGTCGCAGCTTTCAAGCGAGTTAAATATCAGTCGCTCGCCCATCCAAGATGCCTGCAAAGAACTGGAGACCATTCGTTTTTTGGAATATGTTCCCGAAAAAAAAGGGTATTTTGTTTCCACCTTTAAAACGATCGATATGCAGCACGTTTACGACGCGCGGAAAATGTTTGAGTCCAAAGCCGCCTTTTATTGTGTCCAATATCACTATTTTGAAAACCTGGAACAAATGGCACGCCTTGCCGAGGCCTTTAAGTCGGCTTTTTTATCAAAAAATTATGTCATTATATCCGAATTGGACATTGCCTTTCACGAATTGCTTGTAAAGTCTTCTCACAACCCCTATCTCATCAAATCCTATGCGGATATGGTTAAGATTTGGCGACGTTTTTCAGCTTTCAGCCATAACTTTTTCGAAGCCAATCCCGATAACCCTTATATTAATGCCTTGATGTATGAGCACATCAGCATTTGCAACGCCATCAAAACAGGCATCGCCAGCCTTGCGGAAACCGCAGTGGAGTCTCATTTGGATACCGTTATGAACTTGTCTTTGCTTCAACGCACCGAATGGAGTCCTTTTTAATAAAATCATACAATTTAGGAGAATACTGTCATGTCACCACAATATAGACTGCCTTCCTCTTTGGAAAATGAGATCAGTGACTTGTGCCCCGGCTGCCTGCAGGGCATCGCCATCAGGCTCCTTGCCGAACTGCTCGAAGAAATGGCCATTGACCATGTGCGTCTCTTGCCTTTGGGCACAGATTGCCCCGTGGGTGCGCAGGGCTGGGGAGAATTTACCGTATTTCGTCCTCCCTTTGCCGGCAGCGCCATGAGCGCGGGCATTAAACGCATGATGCCCGAACAAACCGTACTGCTCTATCAAGGAGAAGGCAGTGGAATGGCCACCAATGTTTCCGACACCATTCACACCGCCAACCGCGGCGATGCACTGACTGTTGTTTCCATTAAAAACTTGAGTGAGCCGTCTTCATCCGCACCTGCCATGCCCATGGGCTTTTCGGGCGGCATGCGACAGCCGATGATGTCATTTACCAACCCGCTTTCAGGACCGGGCGGCTTAAAAACCGCCGAAGCCATTGCAGCACTACCCCACAGCAAATATGTTGCCCGGGTCTCACTGCACAATCCCAAAGAAATTCGAAAAGCAAAAGCGGCGTTGAAAAAAGCGCTGGAAGTGCAAATATATGATAACGGCTACGCCTTTGTGGAAATATTAATGGTCTGCACCGATCCTTCAGGCGTGGAGCCTGCCGCAGTCGGTGACTATATCGAAAACAAATTGTTGGAAAGCTATCCCTTGGGGGAGATAAAAAATGTCTGATAAGGATTCTTTGACACACAACACTTTTGCCCCTTCAAATAAAGAGCTGATCCGTGCCGCCTTTGCCGCTGCCCAGTGTGCCTATGCGCCCTATTCGCATTTTCACGTCGGCGCTGCGCTGCTCAGCGCAAACAACAGGCTTTTTACAGGCTGCAATATCGAAAACGCGGCGTTTTCGCCATCCAACTGCGCCGAGCGCACCGCGTTTTTCAAGGCTATCAGCGAAGGGATTCAGGATTTTAAAAAAATAGCCATTGTCTGCTATCACGATCATGACAAACCGGAGTTTTGCACCCCTTGCGGTGTTTGCCTGCAGGTAATGAGCGAGTTTTGTCGTGAGGACTTTGAAGTCATCGTTGCCAAAGACGAAAATACTTACCAAAGCTATTTGCTCAGCGACTTGCTTCCCCATGCATTTTCCTTTACAAAAAAAGAGTCGAATAAAGCTTAATCCTTCTAATTTTCCCCGATTGAACCACACAGAACAGGAGCCATTTGTGAAGAAAAAACTGACAAAACAAGAAGTTCACACCATTGTGTCACTGTTGGACAACGCCTATGAAGATGTCGCTACCTTTTTGCATTATTCGTCGCCCTACGAATTGCTCATAGCCGTCATTCTTTCTGCGCAATGTACGGACATTCGCGTCAATCAAATCACCACCGAACTCTTTGCCCACGCCAGCACACCTCAGCAAATTCTGGCCCTGGGCACCGAAGGGCTTACCCAATACATCAAGAGTGCAGGTCTTTTTCGAAGCAAATCAAAAAATATCATCGCCGCCACCGAAATGATACTCGACCGTTTTGACGGCGAGGTGCCAAATACCATGGAACAGTTGCTCACCCTGCCCGGTGTAGGTCGCAAAACCGCCAACGTGGTGCTCTCTCACGCCTTTGGGCAAGACACCATTGCCGTCGATACCCATGTTTTTCGCGTGTCAAACCGCATCGGCCTCGTATGTGAAAAAGACCCCATCGCCACAGAATTTGCGTTGATGAAGGTCTTGGATCAATCCATGTGGAGCAAAATGCATTATAAGTTGATTTTGCATGGCAGGCGGGTGTGTGCCGCCCGCAGTCCCAAATGCGAAGACTGCCTGATTCATGCTTATTGCCTCACCTATCGAAACAAAAAATAAAAAAAGCCGGGAACACTTTCCCCGGCTCGATTTTTCGATTCTTATTTTACTTCGTCTTCTTCCACGATTTCAGCATCAATCACAGGAAGCTCTTCAGCGGAAGGTGTTTTTGCATCTTCCATCACTTGTTGTGTTCTTCTCTTTTTGGAGTAATCTTTTGCATTTTTGTTAATTTTTTCTGCACCGGGAACCGGCTTTTGCGCAACATCGTCCTCGTCGTCAAAGTCCACGCTGTCATCAACGGATGAGCCTTTGCGTTCGGGTACTTCTCTCAAATCAACTTGTATAATCGAAGATTTGTTAATTCTCATTTTTACATTATCAGGAAGCATTTCGATAATCACCGTATCATCTTTTACAGAAAATACTTTTCCGTGAAAGCCGCCGGCCGTGACAACTTTGTCACCTTTTTTCATCATTTCACGCTTTGCCTGGAGCTGTTTCATTTGTTTTCGTTGCGGACGCATCGAGATCATATATACAAGTAAGAACGCGCCCATTATTAAAAACATTGGCATAATGCCTGCGAGGCCGGCATTTGCAGTGGTGGTTGCTATCATTATTGTTCTCCTTTTCCGCTTGATATCTTTTACTATTTAACACTATTTTATAGCGTTTGTCAAACAAAAATATTTGTCGACGTATTCGAGGGTTCTCTCTTCCAAAATCGCCTGTCTGAGCCCTTCCATCAGCTGAATTGTATAATAAATATTGTGATACGAAATAAGCATCGAGGCCAAAATTTCGTTGGCTTTCACCAAATGTCGCAAATAGGCTTTCGTATAATTTTGACATACATAACAATTGCATTCATCATCGATAGGCGAAAAGTCTTCGCTGTATTGGGCGTTTCTCAAGTGAATTCTCTGCCCTTTTGCAAAGGCTGCTCCGTTGCGTGCCATGCGCGTCTGCATTACGCAATCAAACATGTCTATACCGCCCACTGTTCCCTGTAACAAACAGTCCAAACTGCCAACCCCCATCAAATAACGCGGCTTTTCCTTTGGCAAATAAGGCTCTGTGGCAGCAATCATCTCATAGAGCAGCTCTTTGGGTTCCCCCACACTAAGCCCACCCAATGCATAGCCGACAAAATCCATCTCCACCAATCGTTTTGCGCATTCGATACGCAAATCTGCATGCATACCACCCTGCACAATACCAAAAAGTGCCTGCTTTTCAGTATTTTGATGTGCCTCTTTACACCGTTTTGCCCACCGCAATGTGCGCTCCGTACTTTTTTTGGCATATTCATAATCCGCAGGATAGGCAATGCATTCATCCAGCGCCATGATAATGTCTGAGCCCAGTGCGTTTTGAATTTCCACGGCCTTTTCAGGTGTAAAGATATGCTTGCTGCCATCGATGTGGCTGGAAAATTCAACACCCTCTTCGGAAATTTTTCTTCTGTCCGAAAGACTAAAGACTTGATAGCCGCCGCTGTCGGTCAAAATAGGCCTGTCCCAATTCATAAACTTATGCAGTCCGCCTGCTTTTCGCACAATGTCCATGCCCGGGCGCAGATATAAATGATAGGTGTTGGACAGTATTATTTGCGCTCCAATTTCTTTTAGGCTCTCAGGCAACACACCCTTTACCGTGGCCTGTGTGCCCACAGGCATAAAAACAGGGGTCCTAATCTCTCCGTGCGGAGTCGACAACACCCCCACCCTGGCTTTGGTTTTGCTGCATTCTTTAATGACTTTATATTCAAACATATCTTAATCCTTTTCTCGATATCCCAAATCTCTTAAATCGTATTGTTTTTCGCGCCAATTTTCCCGAACCTTCACCCATAATTGGCGCGAAAAACAAAACGATTTAAGAGATTTGGGA
>ENA-UOOM01000818-UOOM01000818.1-fermentation-metagenome-genome-assembly--contig:-NODE-818-length-32970-cov-61.441683_pt1 | contig 32970 bp, 34 predicted proteins | sample MGYA00245781_ERZ724031 | MGnify/ENA primary metagenome ERZ724031 (study PRJEB28704, sample SAMN03018317) | fermentation metagenome | biome: anthropogenic terrestrial biome; feature: soil; material... | reverse complement strand
AACAGGATCTCTCGACCTGCGCCGCGCTGTATGTGGCAGCAGTGAACCTCTATGACGGCTCGGCGGCCACAGGCGACGCCACACAATTCCGCGCTGGCAAGACGAACAACGATATTCAATAATGCTGTCTTGGCTTTAATGGTTTAGGTAGGGAAAGGTAACTATGGATTCTCAGCTCAAGGCCTATTGCGATCAGCTTGACAAGCTTGACTTCTCCAAGATGTACAACGACGACTTTCTTCATACGTGGGACAAGACTACTGACGAGCTTCGTGCGCTCTATGCCGTCGCGAACGCCCTGCGCAACCTTCGCGAGCGCAACATATCGACGCGCATCTTCGACTCAGGCCTCGCGGTTTCGAACTTCCGTGACAACTCCACGCGCACGCGCTTTTCGTTTGCTTCCGGCTCCAACTTCCTCGGTTTGCAGCTTCAGGATCTCGACGAGAGCAAGTCCCAGATCGCCCACGGCGAGACCGTGCGTGAGACCGCTACAATGATCAGCTTTATGGCTGACGTGATTGGCATCCGGGATGACAAGTTCATCGGCGAGGGCGATGCCTACATGAAGAAGGTCTCGAAGTCCGTCGCGCAATCTTATGCTGATGGCATCCTCGACCATCGTCCGACACTTGTTTCCCTTCAGTCTGACTCTGATCATCCAACACAGTCCTCTGCCGATCTGCTTTATTTGATCCACGAGTTCGGCGGCCTCGAGAACTTGCGCAACAAGAAGGTTGCGGTCACATGGGCATACTCTCCTTCCTACGGCAAGCCGCTCTCCTGCCCACAGTCGCTGATCACCCTGCTGACGCGCTTTGGCATGAACGTTACTCTTGCCCACCCCGAAGGCTATGACCTTATGCCTGAGCTGGTCCAAAAGGCTCAGGGCTATGCTGCTAAGTCGGGCGCCGAGTTCAAGACGGTCCATTCCATGGCAGACGCCTTCGAGGGTGCTGATATCGTGATTCCGAAGAGCTGGGCTTCCTATGCCGCCATGGAGAAGCGCACCAAGCTCTATGCGGCAGGTGACTCTAAGGGTATTGACGAGCTTGAGCAGAAGCTCCTCGCGCAAAATGCTACGCACAAGGATTGGTGCTGCACACGCGAGCTCATGGCCAAGACTGCCAAGGGCATGGATACCATTTACATGCATCCGCTGCCTGCCGACATCAACGGCGTCTCCTGCGAGCACGGTGAGGTCGAAAATGAGGTCTTCGACTACCATCGCGACGGCCTGTACAAGGAGGCTAGCTACAAGCCTTATGCTGTGGCGGCCATGATCTTCCTGCAAAAGGTCAGAAATCCTGTTGCTATGCTGGAAAAGCTTGAGCAGCGCGGCCGTAGTCGTTGGCTTCAGGCCTAGACACACCCGCGTACGTCTTAGACGCTAAGAAGTGCAACACATGCGGGACCAGCCTTTTTACGTCAATGGGTTGGTCCCGTTTCTTTTCGAAAGAAGGAAGGAACATCATGGGTAAGAGAATCGTTGTAGCTCTCGGGGGAAACGCATTGGGCAAAAACCTGCCAGAGCAGATGATCGCCGTGAAGCATACGTCCAAGGCTATTGCAGACCTTATCGAGCAGGGCAATGAGGTTATCGTAGCCCATGGCAATGGGCCACAGGTGGGCATGATACAGGAGGCGATGACGCAGCTTACCCGTGTTAATCCCGAGAAGTACATTCCTTGTCCCCTATCGGTGTGTGTGGCCATGAGCCAAGGCTATATCGGCTATGATTTGCAAAATGCCCTGCGCGAGGAGCTTGCCGATCGTGGGATACATCATGGGGTGACTACGGTTCTCACTCAAGTCGAAGTTGACCCGCATGATCCTGCTTTCAAAAAACCGACCAAACCTATTGGAGCGTTCATGACCAAGGAGGAGGCCAATCGCCTCGTAGCTGAGCGAGGCTATACCGTTATGGAGGACGCGGGTCGCGGCTGGCGACGCGTCGTGGCGTCCCCCAAGCCCCAAACCATCATTGAACTTGATACGATCGAGTCGCTGGTCGCGGCCGATCATGTGGTTATAGCCTGTGGAGGGGGCGGCATTCCTGTCTACCATACCAAGGGGCATCATCTCAAGGGCGCCGCCGCAGTCATTGACAAGGACTTCGCGGCTGCCTGCCTCGCGCAACAGCTCAATGCGGACATACTTGTGATTCTCACGGCTGTTGAGAAGGTCGCCATTCACTTTGGGACTCCTGATGTTGAGTGGCTGGACGAGCTCACTCCTGACACTGCGCAGCGCTATATTGATGCTGGCGAGTTCGCCCCTGGGTCGATGCTTCCAAAGGTCCAGGCCGCCCTTCAGTTTGCTGGCTCTGCCCGTGGTCGCCTTTCGTTGATCACAGAGCTGGACCGTGCGGCTGACGGCATTGCGGGCAAGACGGGCACCGTCGTTCGCGGCTAGCCTCGCGAGCTGTCGCGCCTTTGGAGGGAAGATCATGAAGCCACGGACAACTTCCTATCTTATGGATGAGGGGGGCGGCCGCTTCTTCGGCCCCGGTCCGCTTGACCTTCTCGAAAACGTGAGCCGGACAAGCAGCCTTTCCGCCGCGGCGAAAGCCATGGGTATGAGCTACACCAAGGCCATGCGCATCGTGCACAAGGCTGAGCGCGCCTTGGGCTTTCCCGTCACGAGGCGCTCGATCGGCGGGGAGCGTGGGGGCAGCTCGGAGCTGACCTATGAGGGTAGGGAGCTTCTGAGGCGCTACGGCGTCTGGAGCGCCGCGGCCGCGCAAGCCTCCTCAGAGGCGTTTGATGCGGCCTTTGCCGGCATGGCAGGCGTGCCGAAGCTAGGCTGCGTGGTCATGGCCTCCGGTGAGGCCAGGCGCTTCGGCCGGCAGAAACTCTTGGAGCCCTTCTGCGGCCAGAGCGTCTTTGCGCGCACGCTTGGCGCGCTCAACTCAGAGCGCCTTGAGGTTGTCGTGGCGACGCGCTGGGATGAGGTCAAGCAGATCTGCGAGGAGCGCGGCATAGCCCATGCCAGCCCAAGTGGGCCCCTTCAAAGCGACACTGTGCGCTGCGGCATCGAGGCTCTTGGCAGGCGCGCAGGCTACCTTTTTGTGCAGGGGGACCAGCCGCTGTTGAGCGCGGCGAGCGTAGGGGCCCTGCTTGACGAATTCGCCGCCCACCCGCATGCCATCGTCCGCCTTTGCTGGCGTGGGCGCCAGGGGAGCCCGGTGGTCTTCCCGCAGGAGCTTGCAGGGGCGCTTCAGGCGCTTGACGGCGATGTCGGCGGCGGCGAGATCCTGCGGCGCAACCCAGCCATGGCTTCTTATGTCCGTTGCGTGGAGGCAGCGCAGGCCGTAGAGCTTGACGACATTGACACGCCCGGGGATCTTGATCGCATGGAGAAGCTATACAGGGGCGCGCACACAGGCGAGTCTCTCTCATGATAAGGAGATGTATGCCATGGATGTACAGGTAAGGAAAGTGTTGCGAGGCGGGCGCCTCGTCACGCCGGGCGGCCTCCTTAACGGGGACGTCGTCCTCGATGGCGACAAGATTAAGGCGGTTGTGCCGGGGGGTCTCGCGGAAGGCGACCTTGGGGACGCAGAGGTCTTTGATGTCTCTGGCTGCTGGGTCTTCCCGGGCTTTATCGACGCACACACGCACATGCAGTGCTGGACCGGCATGGATTGGACGGCCGACAGCTTTGAGACGGGCACACGTGCGGCCGCCTGCGGCGGCACCACTACGATCATCGACTATGCCACGCAGGACAAGGGCATGACGCTCGAGGAGGCGCTCAAGGAGTGGCACAAGCGCGCTGAGGGGACCTGTACGGCAAACTACGCCTTTCATATGGCCATCGCTGACTGGAACGAGCATACGCGCGAGGAGATACCAGCCATGCGCGAGGCCGGCATCGTCTCGTTCAAGACGTACTTTGCCTATGATCACCTCCGTCTTGATGATGCGCAGACCATGGAGGTCCTGGAGGCGATCAAGCCCTTCGACGGCATCCTCTGCGTCCACTGCGAAAACGGCACGCTTGTGAACGAGCTCCAACGCCGTGTGCTTGCCAAGGGGATCACCGGGCCGGAGGGCCACCCTCTCAGCCGCCCGGCCGAGTGTGAGGCAGAGGCGATCTCACGCCTCATGTACCTCTCAGAGCTCACGGGGACGCGGGTGAACGTAGTCCATCTCTCCACGGAGCTCGGGCTTGAGCAGATTCGCGCCGCGCGCGCGAGGGGCGTGCGTGTCTCGGTTGAGACCTGCCCGCAGTACCTATTACTGGACGACACCCGTTACCTGGAGCAGGGCGAGGATGGCTTTGCGGGCGCGAAATATGTGATGAGCCCGCCCCTGCGCAAGCCGACGGACATCGCGGCACTGCGCGAGGCTGTTGAGGACGGCGAGGTTGACCAGATCTCGACGGATCACTGCTCCTTCAACCTTCACGGGCAGAAAGATCGCGGGCGTGCGGACTTTACGAAGATTCCGAACGGCGGCCCCGGCGTGGAGCATCGCCCTGCGCTGATCATGACGACCTTCGAGGGCCAGCTTGGCCCCATGGACTTCCTTCATCTGCTCTCAGAGGGCCAAGCGCGCGTCTTCGGCATGTATCCGCGCAAGGGCGCGCTCAAGGAGGGGTCTGATGCCGACATTTGCGTCTGGGACCCATCGGTTGCGTGGACGATCAGCGCGAGCAACCAGCACCAGGCGGTGGACTACACCACCTACGAGGGCTTCAAGGCCCATGGCCGCGCGAAGCTCGTCTTTGTAGGAGGGGAGCTCGCCGCGAAAGACGGTGAGCCTACCGGCGCAAAGTCAGGTCGCTACGTGGCCCGCTAATACGCTTGGCCTGCGGGGCCTCGCAGCCTCATGCGCTTGCAAAACCCGTAGCCATCTATAGGTCTGTCCGCAGATGCGGGCAAGAAGAAAGAGGAGAGTCTCATGAGCAAGACCGCAATTGTCACTGACAAGGCACCTGCCGCGATCGGGCCCTATTCCGCCGCCGTCAAGGCGAATGGCTCCATCAACGTCTCTGGGGAGCTGCCCATCGACCCCGCGACCGGACAGTTCGCAGGCGATGACATCCAAAGCCAAACCCGCCAGAGCCTCACGAACATTAAGAACATCCTCGAGGCAGGAGGCGCTTCGATGGATGACGTGGTCGAGACGACCGTCCTGCTGAGCGACATCAACGAGTTCGCCGCGATGAATGAGGTATACAGCGAGTTTTTCTCCAAACCCTATCCAGCGCGTGCCGCTTTCCAAGTCGCTGCCTTGCCAAAGGGCGCAAAAGTTGAGATCAAAGCTGTTGCGAGGATCTAGGTCTGGGCTTGCTCGGTCTAGGGCTTGTCATCGAGCGGGCGGTGCAGGCTAGTGCCGGTGCCGCCCGCTTTCTGTGGTGGAGGTGGGTCTGCGGTTCTCTGCGATCACGGAAAGTGACAGCGAAAAACGCGGAATACGACAACTAAATACGCGGAAAATGACAACGAAAATCGCGGAATCCGATAACGTTGCTGGTAGTAATCGTTGATAATAGCAACAGAGAGCAGACTTCAAGGAAGGGGGATGAGGACAATGTCGGTTGTGCCGGTGGGGTATCTTCCTCGCATTGTCGACGATGAGGTTGATGAGTGTCTCGCGACCTATGGGGCGGTCGAGATTGCGGGCGCCAAGTGGTGTGGCAAGACTTGGACGGCACGACGTCATGCCAAAAGTATCATCTATCTCGATGAGGGCCAGAATCTGGATATGGCGCTTTCGGACCCAATGGCAGCTCTCGTGGGCGAACACCCGCATGTGATTGACGAGTGGCAGCTCGCTCCTGCGCTATGGGATGTTGTGCGCCACGAGGTTGATGACGCTTCTGGAGCAAAAGGCCTCTGGATTCTTACCGGATCATCTACGCCTGCCAAGGACAAGGTTCACCACAGCGGCGCGGGTCGTATTGGCAGGGTGCGCATGCTTCCCATGTCGCTTCAGGAATCCGGAGACTCTACTGGTGAGGTATCTTTAGCGGCGCTCTTTGAAGGAGAGTTTTCGTATGCCACTAGTAGTCTGACCGCAGGTAGACTCGTGTCGCTGTGCTGTCGTGGAGGATGGCCTGAGGCGATAGACACCAAGCCGGCACGCGCTCTCCGCATAGCGCGAGACTACGTGGACGCGACAATCGAGCAAAGTATCCCCTCGAAGGGCGGGAACTCTGACGTTGCCAGGCGCCTTCTGGGAAGCCTCGCGAGAAACCTTGGGCAGGCAGTCACCAGGAAGACCGTTGTACGCGATATGTATGGTGAAGCCGAGAGTGCTGACACTGCGTCGCTTGCGACCATATCGAACTACATGGCGCTTCTCGAATCGCTCTACCTGGTATTGCCTATACGTGGATGGGAACCGCCTGCCCGCTCTCCCAAACGTTTTCGTACAAGTCCCAAGCGCTATCTTGTCGACCCTTCGCTTGCCGTTTCGCTTCTTCAAATGAACGAGCAGTCACTCAAGAGCGATTGGCAGACACTCGGCCTGGTGTTCGAGAATCTCTGTATGAGAGACCTATCCGTATACGCACGTGCACTTCCCGATGCAGCACGAGATCCTGTTCACTACTATCGCGATGATAATGGCCTTGAGGCAGATGCAATAGTTGAAGATGCGGCCGGCAGATGGGGCGCAATTGAGGTAAAGCTCGGAGAGAACAAGGTCGAGGAGGCCGCTGGGAATCTCTTGCGGATACGCGAGAAGTTGGAGAGAAACTCGCTGGCTCGAATCCGCGGTCCGGAGTTTCTTGCTGTTCTCGTTGGCCTTGGCGAACGGTCGTATCGCAGAAACGATGGGGTCTACGTTATCCCCATCGGCTGTCTGGGCAGATAGGGCTGGCTCTCCTCGCCCCCTCTGCAGCTCCTCTCCTCTTTGGAAAATCTGCAGGTTAATTGCAGCCCGCTGAGAAGGCAAGGCCTTTTACCCTTTTACCTGCAGTTCTTTTCTGAGCTACCCGACTGAAACTGACTGAAACTGCAATTAAGCTGCAGATTTCTGACAGCGAGACTGTCGGTACTGGGGGCGCGGCTTCCGGCGGCATTGGGGGTGCTGCGGCGCCCTGGCGCTACACCTGCACTAGGCGGTGCTCGCGCACGGAGCCGGCGGCGACGGGCGTCTCGTCCCCGCATGTGCGTAAAGCCAAGGCAAACCGCGCTGCCAGCTCAACGCCCCCCTGGTCATCGACCTGGTTCACCACAACGTTATCTGCGCGTACCACATCTGCCGCATGCTCCGCCGCCACAAAGCGCGCGTACAGCTCGGGCGTGCACTCGTCGTCAACAGAGCAGCCCACAGCCTTGCACATGAGCTCCGGTCGATGGACGACCTTGCCCACACGCCCGCCAAAGCCGGACGCGCCCACCACCTGAATGGTCTGGCCACTCTCGGCGGGCACCACCGGCTCGTGCGCGGCGTGCGCTTTGAGGGGCAGCCGGTGTGCGCCATCGGCTTCTACTAGCACGCGGTCGGCGAGCATGGCAAGTGTTCCAAAGCCCAGAGACGGCGCACAGAGCTTTCCGACAGCACCTTCCGCACCGGGCGCGCGGTTCCCCACGCAGACCACGCGGGTGTACCAGAGAGCCTGCTTAACGTTGAGTTCCGAAGTGTCAAGCAAAAGCGGGCAGCCATCGGGCGCTAGCATGTGTGTCGAGGTAGCGATGACCACCGTGCATCCCAGTTCGCGCGCGAGCTCGTTCACGAGCGTTGACTTACCTCCACTTCCAACCACTGACACAATATGGGCATCCGTTCGCAGTAAATCCGTAAGATTCATGAGGAACCCTAACAAAAAGTCATATACTGAATCGTAAATAAAGCATAGTTCTGTGGTACACAGATGCCATCTACAAAAGATGATTTGTACGTATTCGTTATGTTTTTATATGTATAACGAAAGCGCAATGTTCAGTTAGTAGTATGGGTCCAACCTAAAGGAGGAAATCATGAAGATTGATGCGCGGAACCTTGCGTGCCCGAGGCCGGTCGTGTTGGCGCTGGAGGCTCTCCCGAAGCTTGCTGCGGGTGAGTCGCTGCAGGTCGTCGTCAACGAGTCAGTCGCGGTCGGCAACCTCACGAGGCTTGCTGCCGAGAAGAACTGCGATCTTGCCACGGAGACGAACGCGAAGGAGACGACCCTCACTCTCACGCCGCGTGCTGCGGTGTCAGCAAGCGAGAGCGCTGAAGCTGAGGCACAGGAGCTTTGTGACATCCCCGCCTCCGGCGCCTCTGTCATCGCGGTGGACACGGACTCCATGGGGCGCGGCAACGAGGAGCTAGGGAAGATTCTCGTCAAAGGCTTCATCTATGCCCTGGCCCACCAGGACAAGGTTCCGGAGAAGATGCTCTTCTTCAACGGGGGGGCCCACCTTACTTGTGAGGGATCGGAGTCCCTTGAGGACATACGCGAGCTCGAAAAGCGCGGGACTACGATTCTCACCTGTGGTACCTGCCTCGACTTTTACGGCATCCGCGACAAGCTTGCGGTCGGCGGCGTGACGAACCTCTATGAGATTGCCAAGACGGTGGTCGAGCATCCTGGCATGACTACGCTATAGACTAGGGGTCCCAGCCATGGTCTATCTCAACTGCGCAGCTACAGCACGTGATCGTCCCGCCTGTGTGCGCGAGGCAGTCGTGCACGCACTGGACGAGTTCGGCAGCTGCGGCCGTGGAACCCATGCCAGTGAGCTTGACGCCGCCCGCTCGATTGGTGCGGCGCGCTGCTCGCTTGCCGAGCTCCTTGGCTGCGAGCAGACCGAGCGTGTAGTCTTTGCGGCGAACGCGACAGAGGCGCTGAACATGGCCATCTTGGGCACGGTGCCGCCGCGCGGCCGTGTGGTAGCCACGGACTGGGACCATAACTCCGTCTTGCGCCCCCTGTATCGCCTGCGCGACGAGCAAGGCGTGCGAGTCGACTTCGCGGCTGCGGCACCAAAGACGGGCGTGCTCGACCTCGAGGGGCTGTTCGGCTCGATAGGGCGAGGCTGCGATCTGGTGGTCGTCTCCCATGCATCGAACCTGACAGGTAACGTCCTTTCTGACGAAGGGATTGCACGCATCGCGCAAAAAGCGCATGCGGCAGGCGCCCTGCTCCTCGTGGACGCAGCCCAGACGGCCGGGGAGCGTCCTATAGACATGTCATCGCTGGGTGTCGACCTTCTGGCTTTCACAGGGCACAAGGCTTTGATGGGGCCGCAGGGGACAGGTGGGCTTGCAGTGGCCCCAGGCGTCGAGGTGCGTGCTGTGATTCGCGGCGGTACCGGGGTTCGCTCGTTTGACGAGGGGCAGCCTGAGGCCTATCCGGAGCATCTCGAGGCAGGCACACTCAACGGGCATGGGATCGCCGGGCTGGGGGCTGCGGTGCTCTGGCTCTCGAAGATCGGCCTCATACGTGTCCATGAGCATGCGATGAAGCTCACCCGGCGCTTCGTTGCGGGTGCGCGTGAGCTGGGGGCGACGCTGTACGGGGATTTCCCCGCCGACTTGTCGCAGGATTTCGACCATGCTCCGGTCGTTGCTCTCAACCTTGCCGGCTGGTCGTCCTCGTCGCTGGCCGATGCCTTAGCAAGGCGCTATGATATCGCCGTGCGCGCCGGCGCCCACTGCGCGCCGCGCATGCACCGTGCGCTCGGCACCGAGAAGACAGGCGCCGTGCGCTTCTCATTCGGCTGGTTTACCACGGAAGAGGACGTCGACTGCGCCCTGTCTGCGCTCGGTGAGCTGGCAAAGGAGGCGCGCTGATGCCACGTGTGCGAAAGAGGCGCTGCGTCGCGTCGTTTGACTCGACGCATGAGGCACTTGCGGCGGAGTCGATCTGCCGAGCCGAGCATGTCGCTGGCCGCCTCATCCCCACGCCGGTCGAGATACGTGCTGACTGCGGCCTCGCCTGGTCCATGCCGCCCGAGGAGCGTGGCCGCTTTGAGGACGCAGCATCGGGCCGCTTTACGTATGCGGGGCTGTTCGATTTGGAACTGTAGCTGTGACTATGTGAAGGGAGCGCTCATGCTCGTTGTCATCAGGGGAGCGGGAGACATCGCCTCAGGCATTGCCGTGAGGCTCCGTCGCGCCGGCGCAGACATAGTCATGCTTGACATCCCCGTTCCGACGGCCGTCCGCCGCGCCGTCTGCTTTTCTGAGGCCATTCGCTTGGGGGAAATGGATGTTGAAGGAATTCATGCCGTGAGATGCAAGAATGCCACTGTTGCTGCAGACACGGTGGCATCTGGCACGATCGCCGTCTTGGTCGACCCTGAGGGCTCGAGCATCCGTGAGCTATCCCCAAACGCTGTGGTCGACGCGATTCTTGCTAAGCGCAATGTTGGGACGACTCGGGATATGGCCCCCATCGTCATCGGGGTAGGCCCTGGGTTTCATGCCGGGACAGACTCGAGCGCCGATTGCCATGCTGCCGTCGAGACAAAGCGAGGCCATTACTTGGGCCGCGTCATCTATGACGGCTCGCCGATTCCCAACACCGGCGTACCAGGCAACATCGGAGGCTTCAGCACCGAGCGTGTGCTGCGCGCTCCCACAACAGGAACGTTTGAGCCCGTGCGAAGGATAGGCGACGTGGTGAAAAAGGGCGATCTTGTGGCGACGGTAAACGGCGCGATGCTGTACGCTACGATCGACGGGGTCCTGCGTGGCCTCCTCCAGGAAGGCGTCCCTGTGACGCGCGGCATGAAGTCGGGTGACATCGATCCCCGCTGCAAGGTGGCGCATTGCTTCTCCTGCTCTGACAAGGCACGTGCCGTGGGCGGTGGCGTCCTTGAGGCCCTGCTTCACTTCTCCGGACGGCTGGAGGGATGATGCTTATGCACAAGGCGCAAAAAGACGTTAAACTCACGAAGCTCACTGAGTGTGCAGGCTGTGGTGCGAAGGTTGGCGCCGGCGAGCTGGCGAAGCTCCTCTCGGGCTTGCATGTGCGCCGCGACCCGAACCTGCTCGTGGGTTTCGACACCTCCGATGACGCCGCCATCTATCGCGTGACCAACGACATCGCGCTGGTGGAGACCGTCGACTTCTTCCCTCCTATAGCAGATGACCCGTATACCTACGGTGCTATTGCGGCGACAAACGCCTTAAGCGACGTATATGCGATGGGCGGCGAGCCCAAGGTGGCCCTCAACGTCATGGCGGTGCCTGAGGACATGCCCGCCGACGTGGTCCACGAGATATTGCGCGGAGGCTATGAAAAGGTGTTCGAGGCGGGGGCCTCGATCGTGGGAGGCCATAGTATCTACGACAGCGAGCCGAAATACGGACTGGCAGTGACAGGATTCGTCAATCCCGCGCACATGCTCACCAACGCCGGCGCCCATCCGGGGGACGCCCTCGTGCTCACCAAGGCGCTCGGTGTGGGCGTGCTTACCACCGCCGCCAAGGGGGGGCTGGCTTCCTCAGAGGATGTGGCTTGCGCCGAGCGGTCGATGGCGACCCTCAACCGCTATGCGCGTGATGTAATGGTGCGCCACGACGTCCACGCCGCAACCGACGTCACAGGCTTCGGCCTCCTCGGACATGCCCTCGAGATGGCCCAAGGCGCAGACGTGGCCATAGAGCTCAGGGCGGACGCTCCCGCCTTCATGCCCCATGCGGTCGGTTTCGCACGCCTGGGCGTGCTGCCTGCAGGGATGTACCGTAATCGTCACTTCGCCGAGAGCGAGGTCGACGTAGGGAATGTGCCGCGCGAGGTACAAGACGTACTCTTTTGTCCAGAGACCTCCGGCGGGCTCTTGATATCCGTGGACAGCTCAGATGCGGATGCGTTGTTGAGCGACCTTGCAGCTGACGGCCGTGTGCCCTCAGCGCGCCTCATAGGGCGTGTGCAGCCCCATAGGCAAGGCCCTCGCATAAAGCTGACCAGCTTGGCAAGCGACATATAGAGGACAGGTGGCAAGACCATGGTTGATTCGCACGAAACACTTCGAGACCTCAGCTTTGTCAGGAGACTCTTAACCGAGCTTGAGGCGGGGCGGCCGTTTTCCCTTGCGTCAGTATTGGCGACACGCGGCTCCATGCCAAGGCCGGCGGGCGCCCGCATGGCCCTGCTCTCTGACGGCAGCTGGCTGGGCACTGTCGGCGGCGGCCGCGTGGAGCAGATGGCCCAGGAGCGCTGCGCACGTGTCTTTTCTGGCGAGGAGCCCGACACCCTTGAATGGCTGACGCATGCCAAGACGGGCATGGCCTGCGGCGGCGACGCCCTTGTAGGAGTTGCCCTGTGGAAGTCACGGCAGGCAGAGTTCCTGCGCGCTCTGCGTGGCGCCCTCGAGTCTGGGGCAAGCGCTTGGATCCTTGAGCGCTGGCCTGCGTCGGGCGTGCCTGAGGTCAAGCTCGCATCAGAAGGAGGCAATGACGCTGAGGTAGCCGAAGGGGGCGTTGCGCCTCTTCTTTCGGATGTGATCGCATGGGATGAGGATGGCCGTCGCTATGCGGAACCCATCGGCCCGGACCCGATCGCCTTCGTGTTCGGAGGGGGCCATGTTGGGCGCGCGCTGACGCCGGTGCTTGCAGGCGTGGGCTTCCGCGTCGTGGTATTCGATGATCGTTCCGGCGTTGCGGTGCCAAGGGACTTCCCGGCAGCAGAGCGTGTCGTCCTTGGCAGCTTTCAAGACATCGGCGAGAAGGTGAAGGTCTGCTCGCGTGACTACGTTGTCGTCCTCACTCACGGTCATGCGGCAGACATCGATGTCCTCGAGCAGGTCTATCCCGCACGTCCGGCATATGTGGGCTGCATTGGCAGCCGAGCCAAGGCCGCGTTCGCGCGCAAGACCCTCGAGGAGCGGGGGGTGCCGCGTACATGGTCGGATTCTGTTCACCTTCCCATCGGGGAGAGCATTCTCGCTGTCACCCCTGCAGAAATAGCTATCTCCATTACGGCTGAGATGATCAAATGCCGCGCAAAGCTGAGGCCACAAGGCACTCATGGGAAAGGAGGTTCTGTTCTATAGCAATACGCAGCACGCTTCTAAGAAGTGTAAAGCGTGCTAATGGGCCGGTGGCGTCAAAGGCAAGAAGTGCGACCACCATGCTGGGCTCAGATGTGAAGGATAGGTACTACCACAGGAGGAAAACATGTTTGAACGCTTGAGCGTCTCTCGACGCTCCTTTCTTGGTGCCATGGGTGTTGCGGCCATAGGTTTTGGCCTTACTGCGTGTAGCTCGAACAGCGATCAAGGTTCAAGCGCACAGTCCGGTTCGACTGCAGCCAGCTCGACGACGGAAACCCTGACAGTCTTTGCTGCTGCCTCTTTGACTGAGGCTCTCGCAGCCGCAGGGGATCTTTTCAAAGCAGACAATGACAGTGTCGATATCAGCTATAACTTTGACTCCTCAGGCACTCTCAAGACACAGATCCAAGAAGGCGCCGACTGTGATGTGTTCATCTCTGCTGGTCAGAAGCAGATGAATCAGCTTGACTCCCAAGGTGGAGACGAGAACACCGAGGGACTCGATCTGATTGACCACGCTACACGCTTTGATATCCTCGAGAACAAAGTTACCCTCTGTGTGCCGGAGAACAATCCTAAGGCTATTCAGGGTTTTAATGACATGGCTGAAAAACTCAAGGCTCACAATATCTTGCTTAGCATGGGTAACTCTGATGTACCTGTGGGGCAATATTCAAGCAAGATACTTACGTATTTTCAGCTTGATGAGAGCGCGTTGGCCAATGCAGGATGCATTACCTACGGCACAAATGTAAAAGAAGTTACTTCACAGGTGAGTGAAGGTTCTGTCGATTGCGGCATCATATACAAGACCGATGCTACAACGGCAGGACTCACAATGGTGGACGAGGCTACAGAGCAGATGTGCGGCCGCGTCGTATACCCTGCCGCTGTCACGAAGGAGGCTAAACAGCCTGAGTTAGCTGCAAAGTTCCTTGACTTCCTTAAGACCTCTGACGCAAGCGATTGCTTCGAGAAGGTCGGCTTTACTCCGTTGGCAGGCTAGTGTTATGGACTGGTATCCGCTACTGAATTCGCTAAGGATAGCGACTTTCTCAACACTGGTCGTTTATTTTTTGGGAATTGCTCTCGCAAACGTGGTTGCGCATGCCCATCGGGTAATCAAGGGTGTGCTCGACGTCGTTCTCACCCTGCCGCTCGTACTGCCGCCTACGGTTGTCGGCTATCTGCTTCTCATCGTTTTGGGCCCTAGGCGTCCTTTTGGCGCTTGGGTGCTCTCCACGTTTGGGATCAAGTTGACGATGACATGGTACTCAGCCATCTTCGCGACGGTGGTAGTGAGCTTTCCCCTGATGTATCGCACGGCGCGTGGGGCATTCGAGAGCTTCGACGAGACGCTTGCGGCTGCGGCTCGTACGCTGGGAAAATCCGACGCGTGGGTCTTCTGGCGCGTGAAGATGCCCTGCTGCCGCCAAGGCATCATCGCCGGCTCCGTCTTGGCCTTTGCCCGCGCCCTTGGCGAGTACGGCGCCACGTCCATGATCAGTGGCTATACGCCAGGCACTACCGCCACGGTCTCTACGACGGTCTACCAGCTCTGGCGTACAGGAGACGACAGTCTGGCCTTTCGCTGGGTCTTGGTTAACCTGGCGATTTCCGCGGTGGTCCTTTTGGCCCTCAACCTCTTCGAGCAGCGCTCTCGCGACGGAGTGCGCCCATCGCCTGCGCAGAGGGCCCGAAGCGCGCAAGAAGCGGGAGATCCCCATGTCGTGTGATGTTGACATAGAAAAGCGCCTGGCCGACTTTACGCTTAACGTACGTTTCTCGATTGATCGCCCACATGAGATCTTGGCGCTCCTCGGTCCCTCGGGTTGCGGCAAGTCCATGACGCTCAAATGCGTAGCCGGGGTCGAGAGGCCTGATAGGGGTCGCATTGCCTTGGATGGCCACGTCTTGTTCGACTCCAGCCTCGGCATCGACCTTCCTCCGCAGCAGCGTCGTGTAGGGTATCTGTTCCAAAGCTATGCGCTCTTTCCCCATATGAGCGTCTGGCAAAATGTGATGGCCGGCGCAGTCGGCGCTACGAGGGCCGAGCGCGAGTATCGAGCGCGCGCTCAGCTGTCTGCCATGCGCCTAGAGGGCCTGGAGCACCGCATGCCCGCGGAGCTCTCCGGTGGCCAGCAGCAACGCTGCGCCATGGCGCGCATACTCGCGAACGAGCCGGACCTCATCTTGCTTGACGAACCTTTCTCCGCCCTTGATGGCTACCTGCGCTGGCAGCTTGAGCTAGAGCTCTCAGACGTGCTACATGACTTTCCCGGCGGCGCGGTCTACGTCTCTCATAACCGCGACGAGGTCTATCGTCTGTGTGACAGCGTCTGCGTGCTCAGCGGAGGGAGATCTGAGCTCAAAAGGGGCGTGCGTGAGATGTTTACAGCTCCGACAAGTCTTGCGGCAGCTCTGATCAGCGGCTGCAAGAATGTCAGTCACGCCGAGGTGCGCGGGGCAAGCCTTGTGCGCTGCAGCGATTGGGGAGTTAGCCTGAGAACTTCCTCTGCGTGTTCGCAGGATGTCTCTTATGTGGGTATTCGCGCCCACTACTTCACTGCCTACAGGGTTTCCGAACAAGACGTCCCTGCGGAGAATGTGATCGCTTGCATAGTTGATCGTGTGATCGAGAGCACCTTTTCTGTCATTGTCATGGTTAAGACGCCAGGAGGTGCCGCGATTCGCTACGAATGTGGGAAGGATAGGTGGAAGAGCTTGGCAAGTCCGCAGAGGCTGCTGCTGTATGTGGCCCCTGAAAATGTGATGCCGCTTGTCGACGGTGTTGGTGGCACCGCACTAACAGCTGGGGAGGAAGACCATCGTGCGTGATGAGTTTGGCCGCACAGTACGCTATCTGCGCCTGTCCGTGACGGATAGGTGCAACTGCCGGTGCCAGTACTGCATGCCAGCTGACGGGATTGCGCTGATGACGCATGACGACATCCTCTCGTTTGAGGAGATGCGTGACATTGTTGCTGCCGCTGCCTCCCTTGGTGTGCGCAAGGTGCGCCTGACGGGGGGAGAGCCGCTCGTCAGGCGTGACATCGTCAAGCTCGTCAACATGATCTCGGACGTCGAGGGCATAGACGAGCTGGTGATGACGACCAACGCAACTTTGCTCGCGCCGCTGGCCTCCGATCTCCGGTTGGCGGGCCTCTCACGTCTCAACATAAGCCTCGACACGCTTGATCCTGCGCGCTATGCCGCTATCACGCGGCGAGGGAGCCTTTCGGACGCCCTTGCTGGCATACGGGCCGCTGAGGAGGCAGGATTTGTCCACACGAAGATAAACTGCGTGCTGATCGGCGGTGTCAATGACAGAGATGACGACATCGCAAGCCTCGCGGGGCTTGCATGTAGCCACGACTTTAGCGTGCGCTTCATTGAGCTCATGCGCATGGGAGAATGTGCCTGCTGGCCGGAGAGTCGCTTCGTGGCTGGCGAGGCGGTTCTGGAGGCGCTCCCTGAGCTCAAGCCGATTGGTCGCGACGGCGTCGCGGAGCTCTACCAGGCTCCCGGTTGGCGCGGAACCGTAGGGCTCATCCGTCCCATGACCCACCGCTTCTGCAAGGACTGCGACCGCATACGGATTACGGCAGACGGCATGCTCAAGCCCTGCCTGCACTCGCGGGCGGAGATCCCCCTGCGCGGCCTTGCGGGAGACGAGCTGGTGCAGGCCCTGCGCCGCGGCATCCTGAGTAAGCCTGCCGGCCATACGATGAGCCGTTGTTGCGCGAGCAACTCTGTGCGCGCAATGAACGAGATAGGGGGATGAGCCATGGGGCTCACGCACTTCAACGCTGAGGGGCGCGCCTGGATGGTGGACGTGTCTGCTAAGGACAAGACCGAAAGAATAGCCCGGGCGGCAGGGAAGGTGCTCATGCGGCCTGACACGCTCGCGCTCGTGCGCAGCGGCGGTATGAAGAAGGGCGATGTGCTGGCGGTCGCCCAAGTGGCAGGCATCATGGCTGCGAAGCGCTGCTGGGAGCTCGTTCCCATGTGCCACCCGCTTCCGCTGACGGGCGTCGACATCTCCTTCTCCTATGAGGAGGACGGCATCGCGATCCAAGCCACCTGTCGCTGCTGTGCTGAGACGGGCGTCGAGATGGAGGCACTCACGGCGGTGTCGGTCGCCGGGCTCACGATCTATGACATGTGCAAGGCCCACCAGCGCGACATGGTGATTGACCGCGTGCGCCTGCTGGAGAAGGACGGCGGGAAAAGCGGGCACTTTGAGCGGAAGGAAGCCTGAGGGAAACTATGCAAGGAAAAGTTTTAGCCTGCTGCATCAGCGAGCGCAAGGGGACGCGCAAGCATGCGGTGGACAAGATAGAGCTGCGTGTCGGCGCAGGCATACAAGGCGATGCGCATGCTGGCAACTGGCATAGGCAGCTGAGCCTGCTCGGTAACGAGTCCGTCGATAGGATGCGCGCAAAGGGCCTGAGCCTCAAGCCGGGAGACTTTGCGGAAAACGTGCTGACCCAAGGCATGGACCTGCGCACGCTGCCCGTGGGAACCGTGATTGACGCCGGGAGTGCGCGCCTTGTTGTCACCCAGATTGGCAAGACCTGTCACAACGACTGTGAGATCCGCAGGCTCACCGGCATGTGCGTGATGCCGACGGACGGCATTTTTGCGGTTGTCGTGCATGACGGCACCATCAGGCCAGGAGATGCAATCATGACAAGGAGTCAGGAGGAGCTCGTATGAAGCTCATACGTACAGAGGATGCCGTCGGGCACGTCTTGTGCCATGACATGACCCAGATACTGCCCGGTGGCGTCGATGTAGATGGCAAGTCGCTCCCCCGCTTCAAGGGTCCGCGCTTTCGCAAGGGGCATCGTGTCACTAAGGAAGATATACCGGTGCTTCTGAGCATGGGTAAGGAGCATCTTTATGTCTGGGAAATGAAGCCAGGCATGTTGCACGAAAACGATGCTGCCCAGCGGCTTGCGGCGCTGTGCCTCGGCGACAACTGCAAGCCGTCAGGCGAGCCACGGGAAGGCAAGATCGGCATCAATGCTACCTGTGACGGTGTTTTCCTCGTAGACTCTAAACGACTAGGCCAAGTCAATGCCGTTGATGAAGTTATGGTGGCGACCCGCAAGGGGGGTTTCGGCGTGCAAGATGGCGATGCACTGGCAGGTACGAGAGTCATTCCTCTTGTTATTGACGAGAAGAAAGTCTGCGCTGCGGAGCAAGCAGCAGATCTAGGTACATATGGTCCGCTGATGTATGTTGAGCCTTATCGGCTGAAGACCGCGGCAGTGATCGCCACGGGTTCCGAGGTAGCAAAAGGTCTCATTAAGGATAAGTTCACACCCGTCGTTGAGCGTAAACTCTCTTCGGTAGGCATTGAGGTCATCTGGCGTGCCACGCCTGGAGACAACATGGATGCCCTTGTGGCGGCTATCGACCAGGCACGTGCATGTGGCGTGGATCTCATTGTCTGCACAGGAGGCATGAGCGTGGATCCTGACGATAACACCCCGGGGGCGATCAAGCGCTCGGGAGCTCATATCGTGACCTATGGAGCGCCAGTGCTCCCAGGTGCGATGATGCTGCTCGGCTATTTTGAGGAGGAATATGGCTCCTGTGGTGCAACTTCGGCGCCGGGGCTTCCTATTGTGGGCTTGCCGGGTTGCGTGATGTATTCTACTGCAACGGTGTTCGACTTAACGCTGCCGCGTATAGCGGCAGGTATTGAGATGACAAAAAGTGACTTTGTAGAGTTTGGGGAAGGCGGTCTTTGTCTGCACTGTGACCCGTGCACCTACCCCATTTGTCCTTTCGGAAAGTAAGACTATGGACAAGCAAAGCAAGAAGGTCTTGATAGATAATCAACAGCTCAGTGCTGAGGTAATCACTGTGAGTGATCGCTGTTCTCGCGGCGAGCGCGTTGACATGAGCGGTCCGGCTCTTGTTCGTTTACTGCAGAAGAAGGGTTACGCTGTCACAAAAACGTGCCTTGTTCCCGACGAGCGTCCGATGATTGAGCAGGAGTTGCGAGAAGCCGCCCAGCACGACATAGCGCTTGTCCTCACGACAGGAGGCACAGGATTTTCTCCGCGTGACGTGACTCCTGAGGCTACAGTTGCCGTTTGTGAGCGTATGGCCCCTGGCATAGCTGAAGCCATGAGGGCTGCCTCGCTGCGCATCACCGCGCACGCATGCCTGTCGCGGGAGGTGGCGGGAATCATCGGGCGGACGCTCATTGTCAACCTACCAGGCAGCCCAAAGGCGGCGGTGGAGAACATCTCTGCCGTGCTGGATGCCCTGCCTCACGGCCTCGCAACATTGAGGGGCACCGTCACGGACGGCTAGCGCCGCCAAACAGATGCGTAATCTTCTCATTTGCTGAACTTGTTACGGGCGATTGACAAATGTGACTGCAATGAAAGCTATCCTAGAAGTACTTCTATGGTATGTGCAAAGAGGAAAGGACTGTCGTTGATCAAGCTCATAGCCTCGGACATGGACGGGACCCTGCTCGATGAGAACTCGAAGGTTCCCCCAGAGACCTACGACCTCATCTTGGAGCTGCGCGACCACGGTGTGTATTTCGCTGTGAGCTCCGGGAGACGCTTCGACACCCTGCAGGAGTTCTTCTCGCCGGTGGTGGACAAGATGGACTTCGTTGCCTCCAATGGAACGCAAGTCTATGTCGACGGCGTGATGGTGGATAGGGAAGTGTTTAGCCATGCTGCCGTGAAGCGGCTCGAGCACACGGTGCGCCTGTTCGGCTGCCTCCATCTCGTGCTGTATGATCGCACGCGCAGCTTCCTGTATGACGACACGGACAAGTACGAGCGTGAGATCGACAAGGACCTGCCCAACGCAGAGCGCGTGTACGAGGTGCCCGGCCCCAACATCAACATCATCAAGGCCTCCATCTTCTGCGACAACGAAAGCTACCTGATGGACATGGCCTATGCCCTCGGGCGCGAGCTCGGCAGCGACTTCGTGTTCGCCCCCTCGGGCAAGAAATGGATCGACCCCTTGCCTATAGGCGTGAACAAGGCGACGGGCATCAAGCAGGTCATGGCGGCCCGCAGCATTAATGCGGACGAGGTCATGGCATTCGGCGACTCGATGAATGACTACGAGATACTGCGCCTCGTCGGCAACTCCCGCGCAATGGGCAACGCACGCTACGGCATCAAGCAGATCGCGAAGCAGACCATAGGCACCAACGTTGAGCATAGCGTTCAGAAGGAGATGCGTGCCATGCTGAGGTCGTTCAAGAACCAGCAGGCCTCATAGGATAGGGGATCGAGTAGGGCAGCTGGACAAAGGGGGCACCAAGCGACTGCCTTGCGTCGAGGCAGAGCTTGCCATGGGGCGTAAAAGGTGACAAAAAAATGCGAGGGTCCCTCAGAGGGGCACAGACGTTGTTGGAAAGAGCTTGCAGATGACCAGATTGAACGGGCGGGAGCTGGAGGAGGAGTTTCTCGACATTGCCAGAGGCCTCGGCGGGGATGTCGCAGGCCGCGTATCAGGGGATGCGTATCTCAGAACGACGCATGCGCTCTATCACGGAGAACCTGCCCCCTGGGCGTTCACCCCCAAGATCTTCGATGACGCCCAGTTTGCGATTCTCAAAGGCGCGGCAGAGACCATGGGCCACATCATGGACAAGGTTACCGAGTGCTATCTTCGTGACGCCGGCTTCAGGAAGCGCTTTGGCTTCACTCAGACTATGGAAGACTTGACGCTCGTGCCAGCTGGCTACAGCCGCCTCATCCCCTTGGCTCGCGTGGACGTCTTCTTCAACGAGCAGACAGGCGACTTCAGCTTCTGCGAGCTTAATACCGACGGCTCTGCCGGCATGACCAACACGGCTGAGATCACAGAAGCCATCGCGCAGTCGCCCACCTATGCCGAGTTTGCGCGCCGCCATCCGACAACTGCGGCATTTGACGTTCGTGGCGGCTGCATGCAGGCAATCTTGGACACGTATGGCGTATGGTGCGGCACCCGCGGCGAAGGGCCCGAGAGTCTGGCCGTCGTGGACTACGCCGATGCCGTCAGCGCCGACGAGGTCCAAGACTTCGTGGAGCGCTTCGAAAAGCTCGGTGTGAGGGCGCGCTTTGCTGACATACGGGACCTCACGATAGTCTCGGTCGATGGTCGCGAGCGCCTTGTCGACGCGCAGGGGCCTATCGACTGCGTCTGGCGCCGTGCCGTCACCTGCGATATCGAGGCGCGTCCCGGCGAGGGAGTGGACGCTCTTGTCGAGGCCACGCGTGAGGGCCTCGTCTGCACCGTCGGAGGGTTCAGGACCTGGCCGTGCGCGACCAAGACGGTCTTCGTCGTCATGAGCAACCCGGACTTCAAGCAGCAGCTCACGGCAGACGAGGCGACGTTCGTGGAAAAGCACGTGCCTGAGACCCATCTCCTTGCGCCTAGCGCCGACCTTGACCGGTACGCAGAGAAGGACAGGTGGATCATCAAGCCATCCGGAGGCTACAACGCCGTTGGCGTGCTGGCAGGCCTCGATTGCAGCCTGAGTGCATGGGAGAAGCGGCTTCGCCTCGGCGCGCAAAACCATGACGTGATCCAGGCGTATGCGCCTCAGTATGCGACCCCGACGCTGCGCGGCGGGATAGCGGCGCACGAGGACCCAACAGCAAGCGCGCTGGCCAACAACATGGAAGGGCTCTATTTGTTTGATGGCAAGTTCGGCGGCGTTTTCACCCGCTGTGGGCAAGCCCATACAATAGGGGAATTCACCGGGCGCCTCAATATGGGCTGTTTCGTCGTGCACGAATAAAAGCGGCAGACTTCCAAGCTGCTTGTTGCTTCAGCAGGCCTAGGCGTGTCCGTGTGCAGACGAGGGGCAAAGCGCGGCGACCATGTGCCCTGCTGCGAGTGGGGAGATAGAGACTATGAGTGATGAGATTGGCACAGGCGCCGGAAAGAAAGACGGCGTTGCAAAAGTGGCAGATGAGACAGTTAAGACAGACGAGGTAAAAGACGGCTTTTCTCCTGCTGCAGCCGAGCGGCGCGATAGCGTCATAGTCAAGACAAGCATGATTGGAATCGTGGGGAATGTGTTGCTTGCGGCTTTCAAGGCAGCTGTTGGCCTTGCCACAAATTCTGTTGCCATTATGCTTGATGCGGTCAATAACCTCTCTGATGCGCTTTCCTCCATCATCACAATTGTAAGTACGCGCCTTGCGCATTTAGCGCCTAACCGTAAGCATCCCTATGGCTATGGCCGCATCGAGTATCTCGCGACATTTATTATTGCCGTACTAGTTATGTTTGCCGGTTTTGAATCGCTTGAGCAATCGGTGGGGCGCATCATACAACCCGAGACGCCTACCTATGACGTTATATCTCTCGTTATCGTGGTCATCGCTGTCATTGTGAAAATTGCGCTTGGTCGCTACTTCATTTCGCAAGGGCGCTCCGTGGGTTCTTCTTCGCTTGTCGCCTCGGGAACCGACGCGTCGATGGACTCGGTCATCTCCGCCTCGACGCTCGTGGCCGCGCTCATCTTCATAGTCTCCGGCGTGAGCCTTGAGGCTTGGCTTGGTGCTGTCATATCCGTTGTTATCGTTAAAGCTGGCGTCGATATCATTCGTGGAGCTATATCCAAGCTGCTTGGCGAACGTGTTGACTCGAAACTTGCGGACAAGGTTCGTGAGACGGTCTGCTCTGTGGGTGGGGTGCATGGTGCCTATGATCTGCTTGTTACCGACTTCGGACCGGAGCGTTTGGTGGGGAGCGTCCACGTCGAGGTGGATGAGGATATGACTGCAGGCGAGTTCGATGCGGTAACGCGTACGATTCAGCAACGTGTGATCGACAAAACAGGTGTCATCTTGCATACAGTCGGATTGTACGCCACCAACTCACGTGCGGACAATGTCGCCGCTCGCATGGGCCGAGCGCTGCGTGAAATAACTGCGAACAACAAGTTAGTAGTACAGACTCATGGGTTGTTCGTGAACGAAAAGAAGCACGTCGCGAACTTCGATGTCGTGGTGAGCTATGACGCGCCCAACCGCAAGGCGGTGTTCCAGCAGATCGTTGCCGAGATGCAGCGCAGGTTCCCAGACTACCGCTTCCATACCGTGCTCGATGCCGACCTTACAGACTAGCAGATACGAATCGATCGGCCAGAAATTTCGAGTATTCCTTCGTCTTGCATCCGTCCGAGTTCACGGGTGAGTGCGGAGCGGTTGGCATCCAAGTACTCGGCGAGGGCCGTCCTTGTGAGTGGCAGTCTGACGGTGTGGCTGTTTTGCTTTTGGCTGAGGTTGGAGAGATAAGCCATGATCTTATCTCGCAGCGTCTTGCGCGAGGACACTTCGATCTTATCCATGAGCTGGACGTTTTTTGCGCATATCTGCTCGACCATGTTGCTGGCGAGGCGCTGGTGAAATCTGCAGACTCTGTTGCAGCTATGCAGCACGCGGTCAAACGCCATGAACACGAGCGTGCTCGCCTCCTCTGCTTGGAAGGTGACCTTGGAGTTGCGCTGGGCCCCGCACGCGAAGGTTTCTCCCACGAGCTCACCGGGTCCGAGGGCCGCAAGCAGCGTGCGGTTGCCGTCTATGTCCTCGTGCGTCATTTGGACTGATCCGTCGATGACGACGCCGACGTAGGATATGTGCTGGTCGGTGAGATAGACGATCTCGCCACGCTCGAAGCTTCTTTTATGCATGTCAAGGCAGCCTGCCATGGCCTGCAGCTCTTTCGGGGAGATGCCCTTGAAAAGTGGTATGTCTGCTACCTGCGCCTCTGTGTCCATCCTGTCCCCTCTTATAAAAGTGTTGCGCTGGCAACAGTATAGCGCGTCCCGTTGTCATAAGGTCAACAAAGACATAGCGAAAGGGGCCATATAAGGGGTGGTCCGAGAGAGCACAGGAGAGGACGAAACTATGGATGCCAAGATGTTTTGCTTCCAGTGTCAAGAGACTGCCGGCTGCAAGGGTTGCACTGTACGTGGCGTGTGCGGCAAGACAGCAGAGGTGGCTGGCTTGCAGGATCTGCTCGTGTATGTGACGAAGGGGCTTGCCACTGTTGCGACCGCCGTAAGAGGCGCTGGCGGCAAGGTCGGGCTCGACGTCAACCATATGGTGACGACGAACCTCTTCACGACGATAACCAATGCGAACTTTGACCCGCAGGCCATCTCCGCGCGGGTCCAGCAGACGCTTGCTGCCAAACGTGAGCTGCTTACGCATGTGCCCGACCAGCAGAAGCTGCCGCAGGTGGCGCTATGGGATGGGTCAGAGGGCGAGTTTGCCGCCAAGGCGCCGTCTGTCGGCGTGCTCTCCACGAAGGACGAGGACATTCGCAGCCTGCGCGAGCTCCTCACCTATGGGCTCAAGGGCCTTTCTGCCTATACCAAGCATGCAAACGTTTTGCTTAAGGATGACGAAGAAGTCGACGCATTCATACAAAGGGCGCTTGCTGCGACACTTGATGACAGTTTGAGCACAGATGATCTTGTGAAGCTGGTACTTGAGTGCGGCCGATATGGCGTGAAGGGCATGGCAGACCTCGATGCGGCCAATACTGACGCATACGGAACTCCCGAGGCGACTGAGGTCAACATCGGCGTCAGAGACCGCCCGGGGATCCTGGTCTCCGGCCATGACCTCCGCGACTTGGAGATGCTCCTCGAGCAGACGCAGGGCACGGGCGTCGACGTCTACACGCACTGCGAGATGCTGCCCGCCAACTCCTACCCTGCATTTAAGAAGTACGACAACCTCGTTGGCAACTACGGCAACTCTTGGTGGCGGCAAAGAGAGGAGTTTGCGTCATTCGGTGGCCCCATCCTGATGACGACGAACTGCATCGTGCCACCGGCAGACTCCTATAAGGGCAGGCTCTTCACCACGGGTGCGGCTGGCTATCCCGGCTGCGTGCACATCGAGGGCTCCTATGGGGAGCAAAAGGACTTCTCGCCTCTGATCGAACTCGCCAAGAAGTGCCCGGCGCCTACCCCTATCGAACAAGGGACGATCATGGGCGGCTTTGCACACACGCAGGTTTTGGCTCTTGCTGACCAGATTGTTGCTGCCGTCAAGAGCGGTAAGATTAAGAAATTTGTCGTCATGGCCGGCTGTGACGGTCGTGTAAAAGCGCGCTCCTACTACACCGACTTCGCCCGTGCGCTGCCGAGCTCCACGGTCATCCTCACGGCTGGCTGCGCGAAGTATCGCTACAACAAGCTCGGTCTCAGCAACGTGCCCGGCACGCAGATCCCGCGTGTGCTCGACGCAGGACAGTGCAACGACTCCTATTCGCTGGCGCTGATCGCCTTGAAGCTCAAGGATGCCTTCGGTGTCGATGACATCAACGACCTGCCCATTGTCTATAACATCGCATGGTACGAGCAGAAGGCAGTGCTCGTCCTTCTCGCGCTACTGTCGTTGGGTGTAAAGAACATCCATCTCGGCCCCACGCTTCCGGCGTTCCTGTCCCCCCATGTGGCGAAGGTGCTGGTGGACAACTTTGGCATCGCAGGCATAGGCGATGTCCGCTCTGACCTCGAGGCCTTCGAGGTCGCCTAGGCGGCATGCGGATGGAATCTTTCTCTCAGGCCTCGCTTTGTGGCAAGCAAGGTGGGGCCTGACCTCTAGCATCATTGCTTGACCCTTCAGGGATGAGAAAAGCTCAAATCACTTTGACGTCTGCGAACATGCAGGCATCAAGGAAGTCCCCTGGCAAGTTTCCGTCTGAGACAACGATGTCAACTTGGTCAAGATTGCAAATCGAAAATGTTGACCTGTGACCTACCTTGCTCGAGTCCATGAGAACTATCGTTTGTTCAGCCTGTTCGATGCATGTGCGCTTTAAAGCAGCCTCCTCGTCAGAGCCGCAGGTAAAGCCCATGCCGGTCTGATAGCTCGTGACGCCAAGAAATAGCTGGTCAAAAGCAAGTTGACTGATTGCCTGGATAGCACGGCTACCGTTGGCACACAAAGAGAAGCGGTTCAACTTTCCCCCGATAATGATCGTTTCCGTCTGTCCCAATCGTGCAAGCTCGCCGAGGACGGTTATTGAGTTTGTAAAGAGGAGCATATGTATGTCGGGCATGCAGTGAGCCAACATTGTCGTTGTACTGCCTGAGTCAAAAAAAGCGGTCGTGTCAGGTCGTAGAAGCTCTGCTGCCTTTTGTGCGATGGAAAGCTTGGCATCTACGTTTCTCACTGATCGGCTGTCAAGTAAGTCATCTGTTCCAACGACGTAGCCGACCGAGCGTGCTCCGCCGTGCACGCGTACTATGCGGTGTGCCTCGTCGAGCGCCTTAAGGTCTGTTCGAAGGGTCATATCACTGACATTGGGAAAAAGCTTCTTCAATTGTGAGAAGGCGACGTTGCCTTCATCATTGACAAACTTGACTATGTTTTCCCGCCGCTCATCCATTTCCATAACAGTTACCTCCGGGCCAACACTAGCTATGATTTCTTTATATATAGTTTAACCTGATTTCTCTTTAGGCACTTTTAAAATAAAAGGCGATCGGAGGGTGGTCCGATCGCCTTATGAAAAGGCATTGAGCCCAAAGGGCTATTTTGGCTAGTCTTGCTTCCAATTGGCAAGCAGATACTCTTCGGCCTCAGGTGACCAGAGGCCGTCATGTGCATCGACGATCTCTGCCAACTCTCCGAAGCGCCTATCCTCAGTCGCTTTGTTGCGTAGCTCAGATAGTGAGATAAGTGGCATCGTTATATGCGTATAGATGAGCTTCTTGCCACCAGGTATTTTAGGGAGGTTGAGCGTTGTCTCGGCAGCGGCATTAAGCCCACCGATGTGCGTAATCATGACAGAGGGATCTATCCTCCCCGCAGCGGTGAGCTTGAGGGATTCGATCATGTCAGCGGTATTGCCTCCAGTTGTGCCCATGACATGCGTCGAGTTGTAATGGACGTCATAGAAGTTCATCTCAGCAGAGAACTTTTTGTCTGTTGGGCCAGCGAAGAAGTTCAGGCAGCCATCACGACCGAGAATCGAACTAGAAAGCGTTACGACAGCCGCTACTGGAGCGTAGCAGAAGACGTCGTCGTAACCCTTGCCGCCTGTCAAGTTGCGCAGCTGAGCTGTTGGATCATCAGTGTTGGTGTTTTCGAAATAAAGCTCAATGCCGGTCTCTTCCTTTACCTTTTGTGGAGGGAAGAGCTTGGCGGCTCGATCAAGCCTGTTCTGGTTGATGTCGGCTACGACTACCATGCCAGGGGTGCGGTCGCAGTGGAGGGCATAGGTGAGGGCACCCAGGCCCATGGGGCCTGCGCCTGCGACGATGGCGAGGTTGCCTCCCTCCTTGATGCCCATCTCATGGACATAGACGCCCATATGGGTGTGATAAGCGGCGTGAAACGCGCCAATCGAGCAGCTCATAGGCTCTGCGAGTGATGCCTCATAGTAAGCTCGTCCCTTGTACTCAAGCATGCATCCCAGTTCCATGACCTCCGCCGGGATGATGCAGTATGTAGCATCTCCGCCACAAAACTCATAGGAGTAGCCAGGGGACCACATTGTGCCCTTGTAATTCAGCGCAGGCTGAATGGTGAACTTCATACCTGGCTTGAATTTGTCGGCATGCTTTGCGCCTACTTTTACGATATCACCTGAAAACTCATGGCCAGTGATGGCAGGGTGCTGCGCGACATCAGGGTGCACGCGCTTGTGCTTGACCCCTAAGATGGCACACTTGTACGTTGACATGCAAATGGAGTCAGAGACGACCTTTACCAGTATCTCATCGTCTTTGATCTCGGGGAGCTCAAACTCGTCGAGCCTAAGATCGCTTGCTCCGTGGATGCGCACTGCTTTTGCCTTCATTTTCCAATCCTTTCTTAATCCGCAAAGTGCTTTTATTCGATAGCGGAAAAATTGACATGATCAATGAGCTTGTTAATTGCAGAGCGTTCCGCAGCCTGTGTCCCCGATTGCATGACATTTGCTGCGCCCGTTGCCATAGCCAAACGTATGGTGTCTTCAACAGGGAGATCATTGCTTTCTGCATAGGCAAGAGCTGCTACAACGGAATCCCCAGCACCAACCGTGCTGCCAACAGGCACCTTAAGTGCTTGCGCTTTGAAAGCCTGCTCTTTCGTAGCGAATATGGCGCCATTTGCACCCATAGACACAACGACATTCTTGATGCCCCTAGCAACCAACTCATGTGCGGCTTCCATGACCTTGCTGTCGGTATCAAGTGTTCGACCTAATAGGGCCCCCAGTTCAATCTCATTTGGCTTGATGAGGTAAGGGGAGGCCTCAATGCCCTTGGCCAGCTTGTCACCATCTGCATCAAGAAAAACTTTGGCTCCGGCCTCTTTGCAAGCTCGTGTCCAAGTAGCATAGGTGTTAACAGGAGCGTCTCTCGGTAGGCTTCCCGAGAGCACCACAATATCGTTGCCTTTGAGATGGCTGGTGAGAGCTTTGAGCACACTGTTGAGATCCTGCTCTTTAACACAAGGTCCAGGTTCGTTAATGTCGGTGTGCGTATTGAGTTTTGGATCGACAACTTTGAGGTTGGTACGAGTTTCGGAACCTATCTCAAAGGGCTTGCACTCGATTCCTTGTCCCTTTAAAGCAGAGAGGATATAGCTCCCCGTAGCTCCGCCAAGAAGGGCAATGGCAATGCTTTTTCCCCCAAGCTTAGAAATTACCTTGGAGACATTGATCCCTTTGCCGCCTGGATCGATCCGTAGCTTGCTCATGCGATTTACTGTGTTGACGGTGAAATTGGGGATATAGGCAGTCTTGTCTAGAGCTGGATTGAGAGTGACGGTATATATCACGTGTTACCCCTTTCTCTTTTTTACGTGTCGCCAATAGCTGAAACTGTTGTAACAACAACATAACATTGTCTAATAAAAAATCAAGATCAGCCGATATAAACTGAATTTTTCATTAGAACAAAAGATAATGACCATATAACAGGTAAAATGCGCCGTTTACCGAGATTGCTCTGCCACAGGGACTTTTGTAACTATAGATTAAAAGTAGAAAATATGTCGAAACAAAAATGTTTTGACATATGAATTATCGGTATAGCTGAGAAAGCTATAAGAGAGAGGATGATCTATGTCAGCAAAGGGAGGGGTCGCCAGGTTTGGTAAGTTCCTTAGCGGAATGATCATGCCAAATATTGGCGCTTTTATAGCATGGGGATTTCTCTGTGCTCTCTTCATACCAACTGGTTGGATGCCAAACGCGAACCTTAACTGGATTCCAACGTGGATGATTACGTTCCTGATCCCTATTCTTATCGCCGGCCAAGGTGGCCGCATGGTAGCAGGTGAGCGTGGCCACGTAATTGGCACTATCGCGGTCATGGGCTGCATTGCTCAAGGCATTACGTTGTCAGTGTCAGATGGTGCCGTCAGCATGTCGACGACAACGATGCTGATGGCCGCAATGGTCATGGGGCCATTTGCTGGGTGGATCATCAAGAAGTGGGACACAGCGGTTCAGCCTCATGTGAAGGCCGGCTTTGAAATGCTCGTGGACAACTTCTCACTCGGCATCATCGGACTTCTTTTGGCAATCCTCGGCTATTTGTTCATTGGCCCTGTTATGTCTGTGATCCTCGCCGTGCTCTCTGCAGGCGCCCAAGCGGCGACCGACGCCAACCTTCTTCCGCTTTTGGCAATTGTCATCGAGCCAGCAAAGGTACTGTTCTTGAATAACGCAATCAACCATGGCATTTTCGAGCCGATTGCAATCAAACAAGCTGCCGATGCAGGGCGCTCGATCTTCTTCATGTTGGAGCCAAACCCTGGCCCTGGCCTGGGTGTGCTTCTTGCGTATGCATTTTTCTGCAAGGACGCTAAAACGAAGCAGTCTGCGCCAGGCGCGATCATTATTCACTTTCTAGGCGGCATTCACGAGATTTATTTCCCGTATGTCTTGATGAATCCTAAAGTTATCATTGCCCCAATTGTTGGTAATTTCTGCGCTATCGCTTGGTTCTCCCTTACGGGGTGTGGTCTCATAGGGCCTGCTTCACCAGGCTCGATTATCGCCTTCCTTGCTATGACGCCGCTTAACAAGATGTTCTTCACCATTATTGGTGTTGCGATGGCTACAGGGATTTCATTTGTTATTGCAGCCCCGATTGTGCGAGCCTCCGATATAGTGAGCGACGAAGAGGAAAGCGTCACCGTGCAGGGAGCCAATGTGTCCAGCGGCTTTGGAGACAAAATCGTTTTTGCATGCGATGCCGGTATGGGGTCTTCTGCTATGGGTGCTACGCGTTTTCGCAATCGCATCAAACTTGACCGCCCGGACATTATCGTGGAGCACGCGAGCGTTGATACTGTTCCTACAGATGCAAGTATCGTTGTGTGCCAGAGAGCCTTTGTTGATCGTGTTAAGAAAAGCGTGCCCAACGCCCAGCTTGTGATAATTGATAATTTCCTCACAGATCCTGGCCTTGATAATCTCTTCAAATCTCTCACTCCTGAGACAAACGAAGTTGCTTCTGCGCCGAAAGCGTCGCTGTCTGGAAAGGCAGAGGAGAAAGAGCCCGCTGCAGCAAGCAATTCTGTTGCCATAAACCGTAGTGATATAAAGGTAGGCTGCAAAAGTGTTAGTCGTGAGGAAGCAATTCGTGCCGTCGGCAAACTCCTTGTGGATAAAGGTTGCGTGAGCTCCTCCTACATTGACTCGATGATTGAGAGGGACAAGCTCCAAAGTGTATATATGGGAATGGGCGTTGCCATTCCGCATGGCACAAACGATGCTAAAGAGCATGTCTTTAAGACAGGCGTTGTGCTTATGCAGTTCCCCGAGGGCATTCAGTGGGGAGACGAGAAGGCATATCTTGTATTCGGTCTCGCTGGTGTAGGAAATGAACACTTGGAAGTGTTAGCTAATATCTGCAAAGCCTTAGATGATGAAAATATAGTCAAAAAAATGGAGACAACTGCTGATGTAAACTATATTCTCAATCAGCTTACCCAGTAACAATTAGTAATGTATCGTATTATCTGACTGTCCCCCTATAGAGCTAAGTAACTCTCTAGGGGGACATACTTTCTCTATTGAATCAAAATGCAAAACAGAGCAGAAGGAAGACAGAAAACTGTAGCCAAAGGGAGATTTATGGAAGTAGTTGCGCATATTTTGGTAGTGCTGGTGGCACTGGAGTTTTTCTACATAGCATACCTAGAGATATGTGCTACATCCTCCGAAACGTCCTCAAAAGTATTTGATATGCCAAAGTCCGAGCTATCATTGCGTTTGTTTTCGTAGCGATCTTTGGCATCTAAGGATTTATCTTCTCTGAATGCCGCAGGACCTATGAACTCTGACCTATGAACTCTTTTCGTAGAAGATAACGTGTGCAGTAACCGCATAAGGAGAGGTCACTGTTCCTGCGGAAGTGCCGCTTCCAATATTGGAGTATGTTGAGATTGCCTTTACGCTGGTATCAGCAAGGTTCATCGAGTCGATGGCACAAGGATAGGGTCCTTGTTGCAGACTCAGAAGAACCGCCTTGGCCTCGTCGTAGGTATTGCAGCCAAAAGTTATGGTCACTCCACGCTTCACGATGCCAGCTTCACTTGTGTCGAGGTCGTCGAATGTGAGCGTGTAGCTTGTTGTGGAGGCAAGTGTCCAGTTGAGTAGGTTCATAACATTTTGCTGATTGTCAAAGCTTGGCATTGCCTCGGCAGAAAGTCCCAGCTGCTTGTATTGATCGATGGCCTTTTGCATGGAGCTGAGCTGTGTTAGCTTTGTCTGGTCGATGGTTAAGTTTTCCTGAGCGTCAGATATTTGCGTCTGGAGGTCATCCACTTGGTTTTGCACATTTGAAAAGACAAGTTGATACCATAGTAAAAAAAGCAAGATGACTACAAGCACTCCAATGAGGGCTTTTTCACGCTTGGAAAAAGTATATGAGAACATAGCATGCCCCCTAGTTGCCAGCAGTTGCCGTTGAGGATGGCGAAGACGACCCAGATGAGGCTGTAGAGGATGCGTCAGATGAGCCATCCACACTCTCGTCTGCCAAGGTGATTGTCATCGTGGCTGTACTTGCTTGGGTGCTCGAGGCGCTCTGTGCTGTGGAGACCGACACGTCAGAGACTGTTTGCTGGCTTTTGAGCGTGTTAGAAAGAGTGCCTAATGTCTCGAGGGAGACGTTAGAAAGTGTCAAGGTAAGCGTGTTATCTTTGAGATTGATTGCGTTTATTGCAGCGCTAGGGGACACTTGGGAGTCGATAAGGTTAAAGATTTCCGAGACGCTGACGCTAGAGCCACCCGAGGTGAGTGCGTATGTATCATACTCAGACTTGATAGTGTCATAGTCGCTGAGCTTGCTCTCGGTTTGCGCTACCAGTGTTTGTTGCTGCGCGAGCTGAGCTTGAGCTTGAGATACCCGGGCAAGCTGGTCGATCACCCCGAACTTTGTAAAGAGGCCCACTGCTACAGCCAAGGCAATACCCAGGGGAATGGCTCTATGTTTGTCTATGGTATGGCTATCTGGAACATATAAGTTCATTGTGGTTTTGATCGGCATGTTTGTCGAGCTAGGCTTGCCCTTGTCACTTAAAGTAGTTGTTTTGTCCAAATTCAATGACATGGCTACATCGCCTCGCCTTCAATAAGAGCTGCTACCGCGAGTGCACATAAAGAACTCTGGGATGCATCGCGAAACTCTTCAGGAAGGAGCGTAGCACCAATGTCTTCTACTGGAAGGCGAGAGAAGAACTTTTTGATTGTAGAGACTAGCTGCGGAATCTGTGCACCGCCTCCAAGTAAAAAGGCCTTCTCGACGTCTGAGCCCTGATTGCTAAAATTGTAGAAGTTGAGCACCTTGTTTATCTCGACGCAAAGACGGTCGTAGATGTCCTTGCAGATAGGTAGATCCAGTACACCTTCGTAGTTTGAGTTCTTGAAGGTGCTTGCTGTGTAGCGGTCAACGTTTTTGTCGTCAGCTATAGCCTCATCTATGTCACGACAGCCAAGCTCGATGACCTTTGAGGCTTGGAAACGATAACCCGAGAACAGCGTGATCGTTACATTTGCGTATCCAATGT
>ENA-UOOM01000817-UOOM01000817.1-fermentation-metagenome-genome-assembly--contig:-NODE-817-length-32970-cov-182.624882_pt1 | contig 32970 bp, 25 predicted proteins | sample MGYA00245781_ERZ724031 | MGnify/ENA primary metagenome ERZ724031 (study PRJEB28704, sample SAMN03018317) | fermentation metagenome | biome: anthropogenic terrestrial biome; feature: soil... | reverse complement strand
ATACATATTTCCTTCAAATTTTAATTATTTATGTCTTGATATGTTACCACTAGACCTTCAAAGCCAATTTTTGCCTCTCACTATATAAAGCGACGTTTTAAGGAATTATGTTGCATTATTGGCAGCAAAACCCATGAAAAAAGGCTGCAATTAAAATATTGAATTCATTACATATTGTAACATAATTAAGAGTATTATGAAGTTTCATACAATTATGTATGATATATGGATCTGAATTTAGGAGGGTGGAACGGTCAAGACCGTTTTCTACAGCTATAGTTTAGAAAATGTAATTGACGTAGAAAAAATTATTAACGATGATATAAATGCATTGAATAAATAAAATAAAACTGGCAGCGTTATAACTTATTTAGAAATAACGCTGCCAGCTCAACCTCTTTGTATTATTTAATACTTCCATCTATCCCTATTACAACTTCTTTGTATGGAACAATTACCTTTGCATTAAGCATTGCAGTTTTAACTGCATTTACAATACCGCCGCAGCATGGGACTTCCATTCTAACTACTGTAATGCTTCTCAAATTATTATTTTTAATAATTTCAGTAAGCTTTTCTTTGTAGTATTGATTATCATCAAGTTTTGAGCATCCTATTACAGTTATATGATTTTTTATAAAATCCTTATGGAAGTTAGCATAAGCATAAGCTGTGCAATCTGCTGCTACTAAAAGATCTGCATTCTTAAGGTATGGAGCTCTCGGGTTTACTAAATTCAGCTGAACTGGCCACTGCCTTAATTCTGATTGAACTTCGCTTTCACTTACTTCTTCCTTTTCTGATTTTTTAACTGCAGCTGGCTTTCTTTCTATCACCTTTGATGCTATTCCAGGGCATTCGTAAGGAATAGAATGTTTTTTCCCTATATCCTCTTTTTTATCCTTTACCTTTTCTTCATCATAAGGAAGGCTCTCCCTTTCAATTATTTCAATGGCACCTGCACTACATTCAGGCAAACAATCTCCAAGTCCATCACAATATTCATCTGAAACAAGCCTTGCTTTCCCATTTATCATTTCAATAGCACCTTCATGACAAGCATTTGCACACAATCCACATCCATTGCATTTTTTTTCGTCTATATGAACAATTTTTCTTTTCATTAGAATCACTCCTTCTTCTTAGATCTTGACTAAATTTTATAATAAATCCATAATAAAATCGGTAACACAAGTTACATAGTTATCAAAAACAATCGGTAACGTAAGTTACATAGCTATTAAAAATAAAGGGTGAGTAATATGTTTCTTCTTGATATTTGTCCACTTTTTAAAGGGTATGGCAACTGTGAAATACAAAAAATTATAAAGGATATTAATTATAATATAAATTATTATTCAAAAGATCAAATTATTGCAAATGAAGGAGATACGTGTAATTCTATAGGAATTGTACTAAAAGGAAGCACTGAAGTTCAAAAGATATTTGCTTCTGGAAAAACTATAACTGTAAGCCGCCTTAATATTGGAGAAATATTTGGCGAAGTAGTAATATTTTCAAAAGTTAATTTTTATCCTTCTACTATTGTATCCTCTGATACATCTCAAATAATGTTTATATCTAAAGATGACATAATAAAGATGTGCATCAGCGATAAAATAATATTAAAAAACTTCATGGAAATACTTTCAAACAAAATATTAACACTTGATAAAAAGCTTGAAAATATATCCTACCAAACTTTAAGGCAAAAAATTGGCAGCATGATATTAGAGGAATATAAAAAACAGAAAAACCTAAAAATTAAAATGCCCTACTCAAGAAAAGAAATGGCAGAGCAATTAGGAGTTCCCCGTCCATCCCTTTCAAGGGAGCTTTTAAATATGAAAAGTGAAGGAATCATTGATTGTGATAGAAATTATATAACCATTCTTGATATGGACAGATTTGAGGATATATTTTTTTAAGCTTCTCATAGAATTCCCCCAATATATTTACTACTATAATTTTTGTCATTATTTTTATAACATTTATAAAAACTTCAAAATATATTTTAATCATTTCCAAATTTTATTATTATTTTATCAAATACCTGCTAATTGAAATTATTGATATTATATTTTATATAGGCTATAGTTTATTTAATGGCTAAAATTATCCAATGGCTACCATCCGTAATGCCCCGCTTAGAGCGGAGAGTAACGGCTGCTACGCCCCCTGGATAAGTAATTCTATAGGTTAATGATAATCTCAATATGCTTATTAAAAAATCAAATTATTAAGGGGGGATTTTATGTTTAAATTTTCTAAAAATCTTTATACTGATGTTAGAATTGAAGAGGTTTTTGAAACCAACATAACATTTACTCTTGGAAAAATAAGCGAATACAAGATAAGAAATTACAAAGCCGCATTTATTAGAGTTTTTGATGGGGATAGATGGTTTTATTCCTCAACCTCAGACTTAGATGAAATACAAAATGAAATTAAAAAACTTTCTAAAATGGCAAAACCAAATGACAAAATAAATGATAACCCAATAGTTAAAAAGATGGAAGTAAACTCAGGAACCTTCTTGAAATTTAAAGATAATGATATATCAAAAGTTTCTGAAGAAGACAAATTAAACCTATTAAAGGGAATGTTCCCACAAGTTTGTGAAAACAAATATATTAAAATGTGGACTGCAAGATATATTGACTGCAGAAAAGTTAAAGAGTTTTTTTCAAGTAAGGGCTCAAATATTAAATTTGATACTCAAAGATGTGGATTTTCTATGGGATTTGTTATGTCAGAAGGAAATAAAAAGCTTAATGAATCTTACCAAAAAGCCTCCTGCTGTTTTGAGGATTTAAAAGGCAAAAATGATGAGCTTAAAAAGTATATAAATAAATGTGAATATTTTCTCTTGAACTCAAAGCCTGTAGAAAAAGGAACTTATACAGTTGTCTTATCGCCCCTTGCAGCTGGTGTATTTGCCCATGAAAGCTTTGGTCATAAAAGTGAATCAGATTTCATGATTGGTGATGAAACAATGAAAAAAGAATGGGCATTAGGTAAAAAGGTTGGCTCAGACATATTAACCATTGTAGATGATGGAAATGTTTTAGGAAGCGGATATACGCCTTTTGATGATGAAGGAAGTCATGCTAAAAAAACTTATCTTATAAAAGATGGTGTTTTAGCTGGAAGGCTTCACAGCAGTTCAACAGCTGCTATTTTAGAGGAAGATTTAACTGGAAATGCCCGCTCTATAAACTTTGAATACGAACCAATTGTTAGAATGACTACTACCTATATAGAGGCTGGAAATGAAACAAAAGATGAACTAATAAGTAAAGTTAAAAACGGAATATATGTTGAAACTATAAAACATGGTTCAGGAATGTCAACATTTACAATGGCGCCATCTCTTTCTTATGTCATAAGAGATGGTAAAATAGCTGAACCTGTAAATATTTCAGTTGTTACTGGAAATGTATTTAAGACATTATCTGAAATAGATGGTGTTTCAAATGAATTAGAGCTTTTATCCTTTGTTACTGGAGGCTGCGGTAAAATGGAGCAGTACCCGCTTCCTGTAGGCTTTGGCGGACCATATGTTAGGGTCAATAACCTTAATGTACAGTAGGGAGGGATTAGTAATGAAAGAAATATATTCAATAAATCATAAACAAACTTCTATAAATATATCAGGAAGTAAAATTGAATCCGTAAGGGAAAAAAACATTTTAAAGACAGGACTTCGTATTTATAAAGACGGTTTTATTGGCGTTTCAGGAGCAATTGGAAAATTTGACGCGGATGAACTAAGTAAAAGAGCAAACAGTGCCCTTAAGGCTAAAGTTGAATACCCTTATGAAATTACTTCAAATATAAAAAAAGATGTAATAATAAATAATGAAATTTTTAAAGATAATGATTTCATAAATGAAATTGAGGAGGTTCTTGATTATTTAAGGAAAAATCAAAGCAGCTTTATTTTTTCAAATAAAATAAACATGAGCACTGTTGATACTTCACTTAAAAATGAAGAAAATCTTAATTTAAATTACAAGGATAGTGCCATAACTGTAGAGCTTGTTTTTAAGGAAAAATCTTCTTCAAACATAATGGATGGAGCCATAGTATTTGAGGATAGAAAATACAATAAAAATGATTTTATAAGCATATCGGATGATTTTTTAAATGCATATAAAAACAATGTAGAGTTTAAAAAGGAAGGTAAATATCCTGTAGTTTTTGCTTCAATAGATGATACTCCATTTATAAAATTTATAAGTGACCTCAACGGGAGAGTTTTCGGTACTGGTTCTTCACTTTTTTCTAAAAACTTAGGCAAAAAAATATTCAACGACTCTTTTACCCTATATAATAGCTTAAGCCCTGAAGACATATGCCTTCAGCCTTTCTTTGATGCAGAAGGAACAATAAATAAGGACTATAGATTCCCGCTTATAGAAAATGGAGTTTTAAAAGCAGCTAACACTGATAAGAAAACTGCTGCAATGTTTAACCTTCCTCTTACCGGAAGTGCAGTTTGTGATTATGACAGCATTCCACAGCCGGGAATATCAAAACTAAAAGTAAAAGAATGTGAAAAAACTGCAAAAGAACTTTTAGGCGGAGATATGGGAATTTTTGTTGCAGATGCAGCTGGAGGAGATTTTACTCCTGACGGAAACTTTGCAACACCAGTTCAGCTTGCATTTTTATATGATGGTGAAAAGATAATTGGAAGACTTCCAGAGCTTCAAATTTCATCAAATATATTTGAAATGTACGGCAATAGCTTTAGGGGGGTATCCAAAAATGATATCTGGCCTCTTGGCAATATAAAGGCTATGATAATGGATATGGATGTTAAAAAGCTCTAAAAAATATTAGCCAAAATTTTTAATATTCTAAGATTTCTTTTAAAGAGCCTATATGAATTGACTAAATCTTTACACACAAAAATGCTTGTAAAAATCTATGCTTCCATAGAATTACAAGCATTTTTTATATTTATTAAACTATAAGTAAATTATGATCTATCCGATGGCTACCATCCGTAATGCCCACACTTAAGGCGGGGGATAATGGCTGCTACGCCCCTGGATCGGCTCTTCTAAGACTCAGATGGAGAAGGGGTATCCCTTATAAGTAGACTACATCTGAGCCTTAGAACCACCTTATCAAATTTCAGATTTAACAGATGATTTCTTCAATGAAGGTAAATATCTATTAAAGAAATCTTTATTTAATTTAAAAACCTGGGGTGAAAGTAGTACTAATGCTATAATATTTGGAATAACACCTATGCCCATTACTATGTCAAGAGCACTCCAAATAGTTTTTAATCCTCCTACTGCACCTACAAAATTTATAGGGATATAAATATATCTATATATTTTACCAAGCTTTACACCACCAAGATATGTACAGCAAGATTCACCATAGTAGCACATTCCTAAAATAGTAGTATAAGCAAATAATATCAAACTAAAAGTTACAAAGTATTTAAAAAACGGAGCTATACTCCCAAAAGCTTTAGCTGCAAGTAAAGCGGGTGATGTACCATCATTAAGCGGTGTTTCAGTTAATAGAATAGATAATGCTGTTATATTGCAAACTACAAATGTATCAAGAAATACTTCTGTAACCCCCCACATGGCCTGCCTGCAGGGATGATCTGTAATTGCTGTGGCATGGGCAATTGGTGCAGTACCTTGTCCTGCTTCATTGGAATATACTCCTCTTGAAACTCCTGCCTTTATTGCTTCTTTAACAGTATATCCTGCTAATCCACCTACAGCTGCTGTTTTTGTAAATGCTCCTTTAAATATAAGTCCTATTACCATAGGAAGTTTATTTATATTTAAAAATAGGACAATCATACCACATATAAAATATAATAAAGACATAAAAGGAACAATTTTTTCACTTATTTTAGCTATACTTTTTAAACCACCTACAAGAACTATACCAGCCAGCACAACTATAACAATACCAATAATTGCTGCATTAGCACCTGGAAAATCACCCTGTATAGCTTCAACTATTGAATTTGATTGAACCATTGTATCTCCAAAACAGAAAAATGATATACATATTGAAAAAATAACTGCAAGCCATTTTGCATTTAACCCTTTTTCCATATAAAGATGTGGCCCGCCAATAAAATTCCCTTCTTCATCCTTTTTTCTATATTTAATACTTAAAGTTATCTCCGAATATTTTGTACATTCTCCTACAAAAGCAGAAAGTAGCATCCAAAATACCGCGCCAGGACCACCCATTTGCAAGGCTGTTGCAACTCCGACAATATTTCCTACACCAATAGTCGCTGCTAAAGCTGTTGCCAATGCCTGAAATGGTGTTATTGTTCCTTCCCCGTTACCTTTTCTTTTAGTCTTTTTAAATAACGCCCCAAGAGTATCTTTCATTATAGATTTAAATTTTGTAAGCTGAACAAATTTAGTACCAATTGATAAATAAAGTCCTGTACCAAGAAGTGCAATAAGCATCCATGGTCCCCATATTGCATCTGCAATGGATGTAAGCAGTTCCTCCATAATAAATCCCTTCTTTATTTATTTAATAATGGATAAAATCCATTCCATACTATATTTTTAAACCCATCTAAATCTGTGGCTCCTTCTGTACTTATTGTAAGAATTCTAGACTCTTTATTTATATTTAATTTTTTAAGTATATCTCTATATTCTTCCTTTTCAAGTATTAAACTTAAAAGTCCAAATCCTGCTGCACCTGACTCGCCCGAAATCACCCTCTTATCATTTTTAAGTGGATTTGAAAGTACCCTCATTCCTCTTGCAGCAATTTCATCTTCGCAAGAAACGTAAGCATCAGCATAATCCCTTAAAATATTCCATCCAATCGTATTAGGTTCCCCACAAGCAAGACCTGCCATAATAGTTTTTAAATCTCCTTTTACAGCATAAGGTTTTCCATCATTCATTGAAGCTGATTTAAATATACATGCTGCATTATGGGGTTCAACGATAACTGTTATTGGTCTTTCTTTACCATATTGAGCTGCAACATATCCTTGTATTGCACCTGCAAAAGAACCGACTCCTGCTTGTAAAAATATATGGGTAGGCAGTTCTTCTCCTCTTTCTTTTAATTGTTCAATTACTTCATCAATTATCGTTGTGTATCCCTGCATAATCCAAAGAGGAATTTCTTCATAGCCTTCCCATGCAGTATCCTGAATCATAACCCATCCGTATTTTTTTGCATTATCATTTGCCAGCCTTACTGCGTCATCATAATTAAGATCAGTTATTGTAACATTTGCCCCTTCTTTTTTTATATTGTCAAATCTCATTTTAGCAGAGCCTTTAGGCATATAAACTACTGATTTTTGCCCAAGCTGATGTGCAACCCAAGCAACTCCTCTTCCATGATTTCCATCTGTTGCTGTTACAAATGTAATTTCTCCGAGTTTTTCCTTTATATCTTTAGAAATCATTTTTTCATAAGGAACCTCACTAATATCCATATTTAATTTATTACTCAAATACTTTCCAATAGCGTATGAACCTCCAAGAACCTTAAAAGCATTAAGGCCAAATCTATAAGATTCATCTTTTACCCAAATCTTCGATACTCCAAGCATTTTAGATAATTCATTTAATTCAATAAGCGGAGTAATACTATATTGAGGAAAACTTTTATGAAAATTTCTTGCTTTTTGTATTTCAGACAACTTAAAATTTTGAGTTGAAACTTTTTGAATATTATTATTTCTTGAGTTACTATTTAATATTAATTTTATAAGTTTTTCTTTATCCAATTATATTTCCCCCTATTTTGCTAATTTATATTATAGGTTAACCCATATATATAACTTGCAATTTCTATGCCAAAACTTAAAACATAGTTGTTTCAGTCATTATACTTGAAAATCAAATAAAAGGTATTCTCATATTGAGAAAACAATCGCAATATGAGAATACCTTTTTATATCTTATAAAAGTCAGTCATTATACAAAAACATGAAGTGATTATTAGACTCAGATGAAGCTCGCTTATAAAGAATACTCTTTTCCAACTGAGCCTTAGAGGAGCCAATTCAATGGCATAGCAGCCGTTTGTAGCCATCAGATAAAGCAATAATATAATGCCCATTCGTTAATTAAATACGTATTTTAAAAGAATTCATAGTTAATTCCCTTATTTATTAAAATCAGTTATATCAATATATTCTGTAAATTATTCCTATTATGAGAATTTGTATTTTTCTAACTTTCTATATAATGTAGCAAGGCTTATTCCTAGTTTTTCAGCAGCTATTTTCTTCCCTGCTGTTGTTTTGCCATATAACTCAAGTGCTTTTTCAATATTTCTTTTTTCTAATAATTCCAAGTTTAAATCTGCTTCTTTATTTTCTTTATCATTTAAACTGTGAATTATCCTATTGGGTATTGTATTTGCACTTAAAATGCCATTGTCATCATCCATAACATTTACCATAAACTCTACAGTATTTTCAAGTTCTCTTACATTTCCCGGCCATCTATATTTTAAAAATATATCCCATACTTCCTTATCTATATATTGGAACTTTTTATTGAAAAGTCTTGAATATTTCATACAAAAATGCTCTGTCAATATCTTTATATCATCTATTCTTTCTCTAAGTGGCGGGACCTCAATCGGTATAACATTTAATCTATAATATAAATCCTCTCTAAATGTTCCCTCTTTTATCATGCTTTCCAAATTTTTATTAGTTGCTGATATTACTCTAACATCAACCTTTATAGGATTATTAGAGCCAACCCTAACAATTACTTTATCTTGAAGTACTCTTAAAAGTTTAACCTGCATATAAAGAGGCATATCTCCTATTTCATCTAAAAATATTGTTCCCTTGTTAGCGAGCTCAAATTTCCCGATTTTTCCCCTTGCATCTGCTCCTGTAAATGCTCCCCTTGCATATCCAAACAATTCGCTTTCAAGAAGGGATTCAGGTATTGCGCCGCAATTAATGGCAACAAAAGGATTGTTTTTTCTATTGCTTTCATTATGAATTGCTCTTGCAATAAGTTCCTTACCTGTACCACTTTCTCCCGTTATCAAAACGGTAGATGTAGATTTTGAAATCATTACAATCTCTTTTTTTAACTCCATCATTTTATCTGAAACGCAAAGTATTTTATCTAGTCCTATACCTTCATTACTGTTTGTAACATTTAAAATGTTAGATTTTATAGTCTTGGTTTCTGTGAAAATAAACATTCTATCATATTTTTCTTTTTCAAGCTTAATATCATATATATTCCCCGCGAGAGAATACTTTCTTCTCCCAATTTTCACTATATACTCAGGATTATTTAAAATTAAATCCCCAGTAGAAATTAAATCAAATTTAATTTGTTTATAATCTTTTAATTTAAAAATTTCTTGTGCCTTTTTATTAATTTGAGATATATAATTATTTTTGTCTAATATTACAACTCCTTGTTCAATTCTATCTATAATTTTATTTAAAAGGTTTGCCCTAAGTGCAACCCTTTCATTTTCACTTTGTTCATAAGCTTTAGCACTTATTAAATCAGATATCTGTTGAAGGAAAACCATATAAGTATTAAGATTATCATTAAGGTTTTGTGTTTGTTTTTCATCAAAACATACAAGACCAATTACACCTATAACTTCATCATTGTATTTTATTGGCATTGAAACCTCAAACTTTTCCAAGCAGCAGTTTCTCGATGGACAATTTAAGCATATTGTTTCTTTTCTTGGGTTTTTCACAATTTGAGGCTTTCCTGTTTTAAGCACAGTCTTATAAACATAACCCTCATCTCTCATACTTTCATTTATCTTATTTTTAAGACTGCCTGTCCCTGCAATTCTTATCAGTTTATCATCCATTATTTCTACATCAACCTTCAAAATCTGTGATAAAACTTCAGCATATTTAATTACTGTTTCCTGTATATTTTGAAGCAAAATACTCATATTTATAAATCTCCTCATATCTAACTACAATATTGCTAAAAATTCAAAACTTTTTGTAACCTTCTATACTTCTATTATACTACTTGTATATTAACACTAAAGGTATATCTCTTACTTTTTACAAATCCAATTACATAAATATTAATAAATATTGAATTTGATGAAATATAAAAATTAATATATTATAATGAAACTATGGGTCAATTGAAAAGTTAACTTCCACTCTGATAAAAGAGGAGGTGGAAATTACTATTTCAATTAATATAATAAAACTATAAACATATACTAAGGAGGCATTCTTAATGAGTGTAATAGATGAATTTCTTCAGCAATATGTTAAAGAAGTAGATTTTTATGAAAAAGCGGCAAAAATATGTGCTGAAATATGTGAAAGCGAACTTGAAAGGGAAGGAATAAGAGCCATTGTAACTCATAGAGCAAAAAGAATAGATAGGCTTAAAGATAAACTTATAAAGAGAAATGAGCGCAAAAATTATTCTTCTATTGATGACATATATAAGGACATTGTAGATCTTGCAGGAGTAAGAATAGCAATATACTTTCCTGATGATAAAATTAAAATTGATAAGTTTATAAAAGCAAAATTTAAAATAAAACAAATTAAAGAATTCCCTCAAAGTAAAAATTGTGAGGAGAAAGTAAGTAATGATGGAAAGTACAAAAAAGTTTTCTCAGGCTATCATGCTACTCATTACAGAATAAACTTAAAGCCCCAAACAGGCTCCATTGAAGATGCAAAATACGGTCAGGCAAATATAGAAATACAGGTTGCTTCTGTTTTAATGCATGCCTATGCTGAAGTTGAGCATGATTTAGTTTACAAACCTTTAAGCGGTGAACTTTCCTATGATGAATATGAAATTTTAGATGAAATAAATGGGCTTGTTCTTTCAGGAGAATTAGCACTTAAAAGATTGCAAAAAGCGGTTAAGGAAAGAATTAGGAAAAATGGAACTGCTTTTACAAACCATTATGAACTTGCAGCTTTTATTTACGATAGAATCTCAGCCACAACTAACACACAATTTGAAGATATCAATATGGGAAGAGCAGATGTGCTTTTTAAATTCTTAAAAACATTGAATTTTAATAGACCTGAATGTGTTGAAAAGTATATAGAAAAGGTTGATCCTGAATGTAAAAATGCCTCAGTTGTTGAACAAATTGTAGATATGATTACTGAAGAGGATTCCTCTACATCTAAAGTTTACCTATCAATAAAAACCCAAATGGAATCTAAAAACCCTTACAGTAATTCTTACGAAAATAATGATGTAGAGCAAAGTAAAAAAGCAGCATTTTATTTTCTTGATAAATGGTCAGATTTTCAATATATTATGAGAAAATATGTTAAAAAGTTTTATCCTGATGTAGATTCATCCATCCCATTAAGAATTGAATCTATAATGAAAATATTAAACGATAAAGAACTCGATGAAAAACTTAAAGGTATAAAAATAATGAATACTCAGCTAATCCATGGAGATTCTGTTCCTTCAGATGAAAAATTAATTGCAGAAGGAAAAGTTATTGAACAGATAATAGGAAAAATAATTTCAAACTTCAGCGATGAAGAAAAGGAGGACATAGAAAAGAAGATAAATGAAATCAACATAGAGATAAATTAACAATTCAGTGGGGCGAACAATGTTTGCCCGTAAAACTAGGGGGCTATCACACTAAGAATAAATGCTGCAATATATTGTGCTAACTTTAAATTTGCAAATCAATATATTGTATGTAAATTCCTTGTGCAATAGCCCCTTATCAGTAACCTAAGGCAGCTTAGCTCCCTTTATTTATTCAAAAACCTTTGTTAATCTGTCAAATATGTTGCTGTTCTTTTTTATTTTTTCTTCATTTCCAAGAACACAAATATAATTTTGCTTCATTACATCATTTAATAAATCTTTGAAGCTGCTTATATCCTGAGGAGTTGTGGATAAAACTTCATCTCTTTCTTTTTGTACATCCTCTTGAGTTGTTTTCTTTAAATAATATGCAGTTGCCCTTTCTCCCTTCATAGCTGGAGTTAGAGGATAATCAAGATCGCTTACTGTTCCTATAATATATTTGGTCATTTCCCTTTCGCTAACATTAAAAGCAGCTAAATAATTTGCTGTATCCCTATAAACATCTAAAGTTTCTTTTAAATTTGGATCTCTATAGGATACAAGGCATACATTTCCGCTGTTATCCATGTTAGCCATGCAGCCATAAGCTCCTCCCAAAACCCTAATCCTGTTCCATAAAAAGTCACTGGCAAGAATCTTTTTAAGAACCTTCATCTTTCCACTATATGAATATCCAAGCTTTATGAAATTATATCCCATTGCTGCATATTGAACATTTCCTTGAGTTAAAAGGCCTTCGCTTTTAACAGGGAAATCAAAGCTGTACTCATAATAGCTTAACTGCTCACTGTTTAAAGTATCTAAAAATTCCTTTAAACCTTCCTCAGCCTTTGGATAATCTTCCTTTGAAGACGTAACGCTTACTAAAACATTGTTTAAGTTAAATATTGATTTTGAAACCTTTTTAAGACCTTCAACTATACTATCTGCCATGCTGTCAAAGTTTTTCTCAAGGTTGCTTAAAAATTTGTAATAGCTTATTCCTGTAAGCTCTTCTACGTATCTTCCCGTAATTGAATAGAAAGACATAAGTCTTTTTGCTGCAACTGAATGACCTGCATCAAATAAAATCATTTCAAACTGTGATCTGTTTTCTCGAATAATTTCTCTAAGTCTCTTCTTATCATCAAATTTTGATGAATTTACTATTTCATCAATAAGGTCTATAAGCTCTGGAATGCTTCCTGTAAGAGCCCTTGATTTTAATGTAAGCTTTGGAAGATAAGCATCTGGCTTACCCTTTTCCTCAAAAACTTCCACTTCAAATCTTATTCCGCCAGTATTTATATTAATTTGTTTTGAAAGCTCTTCATAGGTTAAATTCTTTGTACTTACTTTAGTTAGTACATCTGCCAAAAGAGGTATATACATGAGGTCCTGCTGCTTTACTCCTTTTGTATTAAACAAAATGTTTAAATAAACAATGCCATTTGTAAATATATCCTGGAATAAAACCTCAGTATTATTAATCTTTTTAATTTCACTTGGAATAACTTCTGCCTGCTTATTTATATCCTCAAGTTTAAGGAGAGGTATCTTCTCAATGTCCTCTTTTGTTTCAGGTGTAGACTGCCTCTTTTTTAAGTTTTGAGTATTTGCTACAAGAGCATTAATTTCATCCTTTGAAAGACTTGCCTTATAATTTTTAAGCTTTTCCTTTGTCTTTGCTGTTTTTTCTTCTAAAAGTCCCTTTTGCGGTATTAATGTTATAAGAGAAGCATGAGTGTTGTTTATAAAATACTTTTCTATAAGATCTTCAAAATATCTGTTTTTTGCTCCTTCTCTAATCTTTTTAAATGTTTCGTCATATTTTAAATGCATAACAGGATCGCCGTCATAAAGCCAACTGTCCATACATCTTATACCATATAGTAATCCCTTTGGAAGTCCTTCAAAATCAGCTTCTCTTAATTTAAATTCATAAATATTAATTGAAGCTTCAATAAGCTTTTTATCAATTCCATCCTTAACAAGCGACTGCAAAGTATCATAAAATACCTTTTTAAATCTTTCCTTTTGATCTATATTGGAATTTTTCACAACTACACTAAATGTAGGCTGCTTTATGGAATTTACAAATTCTCCGTAAACATCTTTCCCAAGTCCTGCATCAATAAGAGCTTTTTTAAGAGGAGATGCTGGTGTTCCAATTAAAATATAGCTTAATATGTCCATTGCATAATAGAGCTCTCTATCTACTGCTTCCCCTGTTACAAAGTTCAACCCAAAGAAAGTTTTATCCTTATCATCTTCATCCTGAGCAATAGGATACTTTATTTCCATCTCATTCATTTTTGTAAAAGGCTTCTGAGATGGTATACTTGAATCTACATTTATTCTATCGAAATCCTTTAAGTAATTTTCATCTATAAACTTAAGCTCTTTTTCTATATCTTCATTTCCATAAAGGAAAATATAGCTGTTTGAAGGATGATAGTATTTTTTATGAAATGCAGAAAACTGCTCTTGAGTAAGCTGTGGAATTACATTCGGGTCTCCACCTGATTCAAAATAATATGGTGTGTCAGGAAAAAGTGACTCCTCTACTTTTCTTGAAATGATTGCTTCAGGGTATGAAAAAGCACCCTGCATTTCATTATATACAACACCTTTATATTCAATTTCTCCATTTGGATCATTTAACTCATAGTGCCAGCCTTCCTGCATCAATATTTCAGGGGTATTATGAAGATCAGGATATAAAACTGAATCAAGATAAACATCCATAAGATTAAAAAAGTCTTTTTCATTTTTGCTTGCAACCGGGTACATGGTTTTATCTGGGAAAGTCATAGCATTTAAAAAGGTATTAAGTGAACCCTTCATAAGCTCAACAAAAGGATCCTTTACAGGGAACTTCCTTGAACCACATAAAACTGAATGCTCTATAATATGAGGAATCCCCATGCTGTTTTCTGGCGGTGTTCTAAATCCAATTGAAAACACCTTATTATCATCATCATTTTGAAGTTTAAAAAGCCTTGCTCCACTTTTAACATGCTCAAAAATAAGAGCAGTAGAATTAATGTCTTTAACTTCTTCCTGTCTTAAAAGTTTAAAGCCGCTATACTCCTTGTTTATTTTCAAAACAATCACCTTCCCTTATCATTTATATATTGGATGTATTTTCAATAATTTTAAGTATCAATTCATAAGCTTTTTCCATAGCAAAGGTTGGAATATATTCAAATTTCCCATGGAAATTGTGTCCGCCTGTAAAAAGATTCGGTGTAGGAAGTCCCATATAAGAAAGCCTTGCTCCATCTGTACCTCCTCTTATTGGAGTTATATTACATTTAATGCCTATTTCTTCATAAGATTTTTTTGCAATATCCACTACATACATGAAATCCTTAAACTTTCCCTTCATGTTGTAATACTGGTCGCACATATTAAGAGTAAATGTACCCTCACCATACTTTTTGTTAAGGTTATCCACAATCTCTTTAACAGTTTCTTTTCTCTTTTCAAAGTTTTCCTTGTCAAAATCTCTTATAATGTAATATAAAACTGTTTTTTCAACCTTCCCCATAATACCTACCATGTGGTAAAAGCCTTCATAACCTTCAGTCTTCTCAGGCACTTCATTTTCCGGAAGGCTCTTTATAAATTCATTTGAAAGGGTCGTTGAATTTATCATCTTATTTTTTGCAGAACCTGTATGAACGCTTCTCCCCTTTACAACAAGCTTAAATCCTGCTGCATTAAAGTTTTCATATGCAAATTCGCCAATTTCTCCACCATCTACAGTATATGCGAAATCTGCATTAAACTTTTTAACATCAAAGCGGTCAGCTCCCCGTCCTATTTCTTCATCTGGGGTAAAGCCAATTCTAACTTTCCCGTGCTTTATTTCCTTATGCTCCATAAGATATTCTGCTGCAGAAATAATTTCTGCAACGCCTGCCTTATCATCTGCACCAAGGAGGGTCTTGCCATCCGTAACAATTAATGTTTTTCCAACATAATCCTTTAACTCAGAAAAATCCTTTGGTGATAATACTATATTTTCTTCTTTATTTAAAATAATATCCCTACCATCATAGTTTTCAACTAATCTTGGGTTCACATTCTCACCTGACACATCAGGAGATGTATCCATATGTGCAATAAACCCTACTGTCTTAACTTTTCTGTCCATATTTGATGGAATTGTGGCCATTAAATATCCGTTTTCATCAAGTGTAATCTCTTCAAGTCCTAAATTTTCAAGCTCCTTTTTCAGCTTCTTTGCAAATTCTATCTGCCCTTCTGTGCTTGGAAAGCTTTTTGATTCTTCACAAGATTTAGTATCAAATTTTACATACCTTAAAAACCTATCTACAACCTTTGACATATTATCCCTCCGTCTTCAAATTACATTAATAACATTATACTATTATTAACCAATTACAACAAATAATATAATATAAAAAAACTGCAGCTCTAAATGCAAGTTAAAATCATCAATGAATAAATTACAGCGGAGATAAGAAAAATATATGGAATGAACATATGATAGGGAGCGGTCTTGACCGTTCCGCCCCCCCCCGATTCCGTACATCACCCAGCGGGACGGTCAAGACCGTCCCCTACAGCTGGCATGGTAAAGTGAATGGAATATATTTTTCTTATCGCAGCGGTGTATTAAATATAAATTGCGAATTACAGGCATAAACTTGCCACACACCTATCGCATTAAAATCATATACACAGGTATTAGTAACATGCCTACAATTGTGGTTACTGTAACCATCAAGGAAGCATACTCTCCATTTTGATTATATTCATTTGCTGCTATGGCAGATTGGGTGATTGCTGGCATTGCAGATTGAATTACAAATACGTTGTCCATAATTGAAGGGAAATTAAAAAAGCCCATAGTTATGTAAACTATTGCAGGAGAAATGACAAATCTTCCTATTAAAACTGCTGCCATCTCTTTATTTAATTTCATCTTTTTAAGATCAGAATAGTAAATGGAACTTCCTATGAAGAAAACCGAAAGGGGCGTTGAAAGGTTGCCCATATATGTACAAGATTCCATAATAAATTGAGGAAGTTTAACACCTAATAAAACAAATACTACCGCAGCTATAAAACCCATAAAAGGCGGTGTAAGTATATTTTTGATGTTTTTAAATAAAGAGCCTTTATTTAAAGCTCCTCCATCTCTTTTTATGCCGCTAATGCCAATAGTCCAAAATATCGTTGTATTTCCAATGTAATATAAAAGTGCAAATGGAGTGCTTTCGGCTCCAAATAAAGCAATACTTACAGGAAGTCCAATAAATATAGTATTGGATAAAGCAAATACAGCACAAAAAGTACCTCTTCTGTTTTCTGGGATCCTTATCGCTCTTGCTGTCACTTCAGCTATTAAATAAGTAATTATAATAGTAACAAAAGGAATTAATATGCCTAAACCATACTTAATAAAATCACCCTTTGTAAAGTTTGACATTATGTTCGAAATCATCATAGCTGGAAGAGAAACATTTACAACTATTTTACATATAGCTGTTTGAACTTCTTTTGTTATAACCCCTTTATATGCAAGTAAATAGCCTACAAATAAAAGTATTAAAATTACAAGTCCCCCTTGAATTCCTTTTAAAAATTCCAAAAAAATACCCCCCTATGTCATATTATAATGTAAAGTTTTAATCCATATACTCCACCTTATTTTTCATAGTATACCTTTTTAAAGCTTTAATTGAGTTTTTTCCAAATAAAGCTGCAAAAAAAACATTCCCCACAGCATGAACTGTATCAACAGGAAAGCTTGCAACAATTCCTATAAGCTCAGTATTTATTGTTATAGGAATTCCTGCTTGAACTATATACCACTGGTCCAGTATTATTCCAAAAATATATCCCCAAATCCCTAAAAGCAGTATAAAAGGTTTCCCTTCAATCTTATCAGATTTATTTTGAAAAATGCCAAAAAATGCTCCACATAATCCCCAGCCCATCATCTGCCAAAGTGTCCACGGACCATGGCCCAAAAAAAAGTTTGAAATGAATGCACACATATTTCCAACCATAAATCCATTTACAGGGCCAAGAGTAAGCCCTGAAACTGCGCATATAAATGTGACAGGCTGAAGTCCAGGAATCGCTGCAAAGGGAACTCTTAATACCCCTCCTAAAGCTGACATAGTTGCAACTGCTGCCATAGTTTTAGCATCCATATTCCCTGTTTCAAAAAGAGTAAAAAAAGCAGTTATTAAAAAAATAATTGAAATTAGGACTGCCTTTTCTAAATCTATATTAAGATAAGTCATAACTATAGTTGAAATAACAAAGCATAAAATTACTATAACTCCAACTTTTTTTTTCATTTAACCACCTTCAAAAGCAGCGCTGCATCCTTTGATTTAATAACCCTTGCTTTCCCCTTAAATACTCTTGATATAAGCGGAGAATAATATGTTGAATCAAAAAGTATATCGCTGGATAATCCCTGTGCAATAATTTCTCCATTAAATAAAAGCATAGTTCTATCAGAATAATCCCCTGCAAAATCTGCATCATGAGTTATTATTACAATGGTTTTCCCGTCACTTTTCATTTTTTCAATTATGCTTCCCAAATTTTCTTTTTGTGCTCCATCCATTCCCCTTGTTGGTTCATCTAAAATTAAAATTTCGGGATTTGAAACAATAGTACATGCAATTGCCACCCTTTGCTTTTCTCCGCCGCTTAAATCCCTTGGGTTTTTATCCTCTACCTCTGTTAAATTCATACTTTTAATCACATCATTAACTCTTTTTTTATCATATTCTCCAATATTTTTTAATGTATAGGAAACTTCATCAAAAACTGTATCCCGTCCAAAATAATCATTAGGATTTTGTGAAAGATAACCTACTTTTTTAATTCTTTCCTCTATATTTAATTTAGATATATCCTTCCCATTTATATATATATTTCCCTTATACCTATCTATAACCCCTGCAATTATTTTAAAAAGTGTGCTTTTCCCTGCCCCATTTTCTCCCATTACAGCTAAAACCTCTCCCTTTTTTAAGTTGAAGTTTATATCCCTAAGGACTTTTTTACCTTTTTCATATTCGAAACTAAGCTTTTTTACTTCTATTAAAACTTCCCCTTCAGGAGAACTTATACTTTCAATTTCATTAAAAACCCTATCTTTAATAAGATGCCTTCCTTCCTTAACATTTACAGGTAACTCCTTATATCCTGCATTTTTAAATATATAGGAAATGTTAGGGAGAAAATAATTTTTATCTATAAAGGGAGGTATCCTATGAGGGCTTCCTTCCCCCACTATTTCCCCTTTATCCATAAAAATAATCCTGTCTGCCATATCAAAGCATTTATCAAGCCTTTGCTCTACGAGAATTACTGTTATTCCAAAATCCCTGTTAAGTTTTTTAATAGAATTTAATACATCCTCTGCCCCTATAGGGTCAAGCTGTGATATTGGCTCATCAAACATAATTACTTCAGGCCTCATAGCAAGTACAGAGGCTATAGCTACCCTTTGCTTTTCTCCCCCTGAAATTTCAGAAGTTCCTCTTTCTTTTATATTTTCAATTCCAAGAAGTGACATAACCTCAGCTACATTTCTTCTCATAGAATTATAATCCATATTCAAATTTTCAAGTCCAAAAGCAATTTCTCTTTCTACATTTTCAAGTACAATTTGCTTTTCTGGATGTTGAAACACCATCCCTATATTTTTTACTATATCTTCTTTTTTCATATCCTTAATTAATTTATTTTTTATAAAAACCTGTCCTTTGATTTTTCCACCATAAAAATCAGGAACAGTTCTGTTGAATAGTCTTAAAAGCGTTGATTTTCCACAGCCAGATGGTCCAACAATTAAAACAAACTCTCCTTCATTTATTTTTAAATTTATATTTTTTATAGCAGGCTTATCTGTTTCAGGATAATAATAAGTTACATCTTTTGCTTCTAATATTTCCATTTTTTAAACCCCCAATTTATAAATGCAGGAATAAAGAAGAGTAAAACCATTACATATCCATAAATATTTGCTGTTTTAAAAGGGTTATCACATTTAGGATAATAATTCATTGTATTTAACCCCTCGGAGTTAATAATTCCCATATAAGCAAAAATACCTATACAGACAAATACATATACAAAATCCCAAAAACCCATCTTTTCATTAAAATAAGTGCTTCTTTTTCCTATACCATATCCTCTTGAATACATGGATTCAGCCATATCTCCTGAATCTTCAAGGCTTGATATAAAAAGAATATTAACTATGTTTCCATAGTTTTTTACTTTATTTTTAATTCCCTTATTTAAAATTTCTCCTCCCCTTAGCTTTTCTGCTTCAACTACACTTCTATAAGATTTCATAATTTGAGGAAAAAGTCTTATGGTCATACTCATTAATAAAGCAGATTTTTTCATGAATTTAGAAAAAAAAGTAAAAGTTCTATCTGGGTTTATTACCATATTAAAAAAACCACATACCATTACAACACATACCATTCTCAAGCCAATTACAATGCCATATAAAACAGCCTCTGATGTAATCCTTACTCTCCCAAGCACAGGTATGTTAAAATGCCCATTATAAATAACTGTTGATCCGTTTTTTACTAGAAGAGGATTTAAAATCATAATTAAAAAAGCAAAGGGGAATATAATTTCCCCATACTTTAAAATCTCATTTAAGCATCCATCAAAATAAGATAGTAAAAGCAGGGATAAAAATACACCCATAAGATACAGTGGATTATCAATTGTAAGAAAAGCTGCTATATAAAGTACAATTAAAGAAATACCAGAAACAGGATGAAGCCTTTGAAGAAAAGTATCCCTTTTTTTATATGTGAGCATAATTATCCCTTCTTTTATCAAGTGATTCTTAGAAGAACCAATCTATAGGTGCAGCTGTTGTAATGCTCCGCCTTAGGCGGGGTATTACAATTAACAGCCATTGAATTAAATTATTTATTTAGCTCTAAAAACATATTCTTGTTGTTTTTGTATGTTGCAAGAGCCTGAAGAGACTGATTAGTTGATATATCACTAAAGGACTTATCAGATTTTTCATGTTTAAATTCGCCCTTGTCGTTTGAATAAAGCAATACTTCATCAATAAGCTCATGCCCGTTTATTTTGTACTCATTTAAATCATCCTTTGCACATACTGCTGCCATAAGAATCTGATCTAAAGATTCCACATTTTCTCCCCATGGGAAAACTCCTGTCTTTATTACATTCTTAATATAGGAAAGCGCTTCTGCTACATCCTTATCTTTTCCTGCCATAGTCATTGCCTCTACAGCCATTGAAGTTAAATCTACATCACTTGGAAAACCTTCTCCATAAGTAAATCCGCCATCTTTATTTTTAAAGCCTGAAAGAAATTTAAATGCAGCGTCCTTATCATAGCTCTCACCTACTGACTCTAAAGCAATAATTCCCCATATAGTTTGGTTTGGATAATTGTCCTCATCTGTTAATCTCTTTTTAACCTCTTCAACATAATTTATGCCTTCAAAGTTTTTAACATCAACACCTAAAGCTGAAAGTGAAAGCAAATCCTTAGCATAATCAGCTACTGTATATTTTCCAATATTTTTTTTGACATCTTCTTTTTTGTTATCTATAAAACTTTTTCCATCCCTATTGAGTACATCTGATTTAACATCTGTGCCTGCCATTTTAAGAGCAACTATATCCCAGTCATTAATTTCTTTCTTGTTTTGAACTGATTTTATTGAACCTTCATAAACCTTATTTAAATCATTTTTTACAGTTACAGCCTTTAATTTCCACCCATCATAGTTAGTTGAGCTTAAGTCATTTCTAACCCAAGTGTCTATTATATAATTTCCAGGTGTTTTAATGCTGTAATTTAAATTCTTACCATATTCAGTAAGATCATTTTTCCATTTATTTTCTGCAGGATTATATAAATGAAGCTTTAAATTATAATTGCCTCCATTTATAGAAATTTCTTCATTTGGATTTAATTCAGTTTTGTTTATATTAAGTGCTTTATCTGTTTTAACAAATCCATTTTTAACGCAAGCAAATGAAAATGCATAGTATGAATCATAACTTCCATTTGCATTATGATATTTTCCTGTTTCTTTCCCAGCACTTTTTACCCATAAGGAAGCTTTATAATTTCCTAATTCAAATTTCTTGTTGAAATTAACAAAGTAAGGATCTTCTGAGTAAACAGCATCTGAATAATCGTGAGCGCTTTCCCATTTGTTTTCTCCAACTTTTGAAATCCATAATTTATACTGAACCTTTCCATAATAATTAGATGAAAAAGCATAAACTCCTTGGTCTTCCCCCTCTAAAAGAGGAGCATGTTCAAGGCCAACCCATGAAATTTTAGGAAGCTTTTCTTCTGCTGCAAAAGATTTATTAAACTTTGGTAATAAGCAAAATACCATTAAAAATGATAGTAATAAGCTTGTAATTTTTTTAAACTTTTTCATACTTTATCCTCCATTTATCCTCTCATTTCCCTTTTATCCCACTCATGTAAATCTAAAATAATCTTATCCCCTTTTTTAGGGTAAATATCATTCGTACCCTTGCCAACCTTTTCACCATTTACATAAACAAACCAATCAATTCCCATTACATTATTTTTTTTCTGTTTTTCTGTCATCTTAGATTTTGGAATTGGGGATAGGTTTTCATAACCATTAATTGAACAGATAAAACCTCCCTTATCACTTACATTTGTGTTTTCCCTCAAATAATCCATAAGAGACTTTTTTTCTGATACTTCTATATCTTTTTTAAATATAACTTCAGACTTTTCTCCGAAATAACCTTTTAAATTCTTTGATACAATTAAATTGAAAGTTGTATTGCTATTTTTTGCTCCACTTGAAGATTTATTCCCTGTAGAGCTATTTGCTGTATTGCTTGAAGAATTATTTGAGCTGCTTTGCTTTGAATTACCTGCATTAGAAGATGAACCATTACTTTTGCCGCTGACATTAGTGTTAGAACTTTGATTTGAGGCTGCTGCATCCTTTGGGTTATTTTTTGATTCATCTTTGCCTTCTTTTTTACTTTCTTCCTCATTATTGCTTTGCTCTTCAGCCTTTACTTCCTCTTTTACCTTGCTATCCTTTTTAGAGCTGCTTGAACCACTGCATCCCAAAAAAGATAAGGATAAAGATAAAAGAAGTAAAATAGAAATTAAAGATCTTTTTTTATTAATTTTTTTATTAATAATGTTTCCTCCCTTCTTATAGAAACTTTTGGAGGGCTAAAATAAAAAGTCCGCATCAATCGGATGCGGGCTTATTTCCAGTTAAAAATAAGTTTCCCTTCCCTCCGAAGGTCTCTTTTAATAATACAGGCAGGTTTCCTGGCTTGTGATTCATCTTACTACCCGGCCTTCCCATAAGGTGGCATTGTCGGGGTTCATCCTCACATACAGTAGCAGAGGGCTGCTGCGGATTTAAACCGCATTCCCTTTTAACCTAAAAATTAGGCACCCATATCATTTATATTCAGTTCATAATTCATGTTATCATTCATGAAATAATATGTCAATAATGATGAAATTAGACGAAAAATAATACTCCATATTTTGCATAATGCGCATATATAATAGCATGAAACTTCTTTGTTTCTTATCTTTGCGGTATATTAAATCTAAATTGCGAAGGCATGTTTAAGTTGACATATTAACGGTATAATAATATTATTTTATTAGCAATTGTATATTAATGCCCATTATAATCGGAGGATAATATGATTAAATTTTATAATAGAAAAACTGGTGAATATGAAATAGAAAAGGTATCTGCTCAAAGGGCGATTAAATGGTCCTATGAATCTCATACGGGTATGGGATTTTTAGAACTAATATTTAAAAAAAGATGTTTTAGCCGCTTTATAGGCTGGTATTTTAATAGGAGCATAAGCAAGAGACAAATAAAAAAGTTTATTAAAATATATAATATTAACACAAATGAACTTATAAAATCCCCTGAGGAATTTACCTGCTTTAATGATTTCTTTATAAGAGGTCTTAAAGAAAATGCAAGAGAAGTAGATTACTCACCTGAAGCATTCATATCTCCTTGTGATAGTAAAGTTTTAGCTTATGAAAATGCAAGCTTTGATGATTTATTTGAAATAAAAGGATTTAAGTACACAATTCCTGAGCTTATAAATAATGCCCAAATAACATCTGAATTTATAAACAGTACTTGCCTTATTTTTAGATTAAGTCCTACTGACTACCACAGATTTCATTTTATTGATAATGGAACTTGTGAACCTACAAATAAGATTTTAGGAGATTATTATTCAGTAAATCCTGTAGCTCTTAAAAAAATACCTGAAATACTATGTAAAAATAAAAGAGAATGGAGCATATTTCACTCACAAAATTTTGGAGATATGCTTTATATAGAAGTTGGAGCAACATTTGTAGGATCAATACTTCAAACTTATACCCCAAATTCTCCAGTTTCAAAAGGAGATGAAAAAGGCTACTTTAAATTTGGAGGATCCACTATAATTCTAATAATAAAATCTGATAAAGTAAAAATTGATGATGATATTTTAATACAAACAAAGAAAGGATTTGAAACTAAAATTTCCTATGGAGAAAAAATAGGGCGGAAAAGATAATGATGCTGTTGCAAATGAAAGGTGGTAGGGAGCGGTCTTGACCGTTCCGTCCCACCAAATTTAGATCACCTTGCAAATGCCACAGAATAGAATTGCTACTGGGTGTTGGTACCGTTCCATCCTCCAAAATTTTGCCCGTCCATCAACGGAACGGTCAAGACCGTTCCCTACAGCTTGTCTGGCATTTTTTACCTTATAGTATCGAAGTAAACAAAAAAATGAATGGGGGCTATTTCAACAGTCCCATAAATAAGTAATATTAGAAATTCAATATATCAATATTTACTCCTTTAAATCCTGGTATTACCTTATCTGCTTGCTTTAAAATCAAAGGATCTCCAACTCCTACTGCATACATTCCTGCATTTTTAGCAGCCTGAATTCCTTTTACAGCGTCTTCAAATACAACACAATTTTCAGGTTTTAAATTCAGTTCTTTAGCTCCAAGTAAAAATACTTCAGGATCTGGCTTTGCCTTAGTTATTTTGTTTCCATCAATTACAGAATCAAAATAATTTAACATCCCAATATTCTTTATAATAGGGACAGCATTTTTACTTACAGAGCCTAAAGCTATCTTTATATTATTTCTTTTAAGTTCTTTTATAAAATCCTCTACACCTTCTAAAATCTCCGACTTATCTATTTTCGATATATAGCTTACATATATTTTATTTTTCTTTTCAGCCAAATCAATTTTTGTTTTCTCATCAAAATTAAGATTCCCAATTTGAAGAAGTATATCTAAAGAATCCATGCGGCTTACACCTTTAAGCTTCTCATTATCCTTTTTTGTAAACTCAAATCCTAACTCATCAGCTATCTCTTTCCATGCAAGATAATGATATTTAGCAGTATCAACAATTACTCCATCTAAATCAAATATACAGCCTTTAATTTTTTTCATATAAGCACACCCCTCAATTTTATCAATTTTCAAGACTCCACCCTATATAAGGTGTAGTCCCGCTTTTCTGATTTTATTTTTCAATTAAAATTACAGATTCAAAAGGTTTTACCTTTAAAGACAGCTTACCGTTTTCAACTTTATATACATCCTTTTTGTTGAACGCATTAACAAATTTTTCCCCGTCTCCGTCAATTTTTAATTCAACTGTACTTTCCTCATTCCCCGAATTAATTGCAACAATTACCCTATTTTTTTCACTGCCTCTTAAATAGCAAATAGTACTGTAATCACACATCAATGTTTTATAATCCTTCGATTTTAATGCAGGATTTTCATTTCTGATTTTCACTAAATCCTTATAATATTCAAGCACCTTTGAATCCTTAGTCTTTTCCCATTCCATATCACGTCTGTTATCAGGATCATCTCCACCTTCCATTCCTATTTCTGTTCCATAATAAATAACAGGAATTGCAGGGTATGTCATAATAAATGTTAAAGCAAGTTTTAAATATTCTTCCCTACTTTCGCCAAAATCATTTCCAAATCTTTTATTATCATGATTATCAATAAATATACCATTTAAATATGGCTGTGAAAATTCTGAGTCTCTATCAATAGCATTTGAAAGTGAAAACATTGACCCAGTAGGGCTAATTGCATCTTTTATTCCAAAATTCATTGGATAATTTAAAAGACCATCAATTCCTGCCTTATGATACTCCTCAAGGTATGATGGGTTTCCATCCCAAACTTCTCCTAAAAGATAAAAATCAGGATATTTTTGTTTGATTGTTTTTGAAAAATCCATCCAAAAATCTTTAGGTACGTGCCTTACAGTATCAAGCCTCATCCCATCTATATTAGTTTGATCTATCCACCACACAGCATTATCAATGATATATTTTTTAACTTCAGGATTTTCAGTATTTAAATCCGGAAGCCCTGCAAGCCAACCATTTTCAAGCTCGTTTTTATCATTAAAATCAGTTATTTCCTTTTTAGGATGGAACCAATTTTCATGCTTTCCGTCAGAAAGCCATGGTGTTTTATAGCCTGTATGATTTGCAACATAATCAATCATTACTTTTATACCTTTTTTATGTGCTTCTTTTACAAGATTTTTTAGATCCTCCATTGTGCCCAAATGTTCATCAACCTTATAAAAGTCATTTATCCAATAGCCATGATAACCGCCATCTTCATTTTGTGCTACAGGAGTTATCCATATAGCTGTTGCCCCAAGGGATTTTATGTAGTCCAGCTTATCTGTTATACCTTTTAAATCGCCTCCGTGATAAGCTTTTAAATCATCTTTATTAACATTTTTATCATTTGATGTATCTCCATCATAGAACCTGTCCGTCATAATAAAGTATATGACATCTTCTTGTGAAAAACCTTTGCTGGTTGTTTTATTAGATGTATTACATCCAGAAAATAATGAAAGTGAAACTAACATGATTGATAAAGTTATACTTATTAATTTTTTATTCATAATTCTCTCCCCTCATGCAATCGTTTTCACAAATAGTATACCACAATATTATTTGTATTTCTATTATGTTGTATTTAGCCAAAATCAATTGACAGCAGTTTTGTAATAAACTATAATTAAAATAGTGCAAATGTTATCATAGTTTGGGAATCAAAAATATACATACATTTTAAGGAAGTGTATTTATGGCAGCTACAATAAAAGATGTTGCAAAAGCAGCAAATGTTTCTCCATCAACTGTATCAAGGGTTTTATCTGATAATGAAAAAATTAGCCCTGAAACAAAGGAAAGGGTTTTAAACATTGTAAAAGAGCTGCACTATCATCCAAATATTACTGCAAGAAACCTTATAACTAAATCTACAAGGACACTTGGAATTGTTGTCCCAAACGAAGCAGAAGATCTTTTTAAAAATCCCTTTTTCATTCAAGTTATGACAGGTATAAGCAAATATTCACAAAAAAATGGGTATTTCATAATGTATACCTTCAGCAAAAGTGAGGAGGATTCACTTAAAAATATAAAAAGCTATGCAAGGGGCAAAATTGTAGATGGAATAATTCTTCTTATCTCAAGAAAAAATGATAAATGCATTGAATATTTGAAAAGAATTAATTTCCCATTTTCTATAGTTGGCAGACCTGAAAATACAAAAGATGTAATTTGGGTTGATAATGATAATTTTAATGCTATGTATAATGCTGTTGATAGGATTGTTCAAAAAGGATATACGGATGTTGCTTTCATTGGCGGTTCTAAAGAAATGAACATGTCAAATGACAGATTGGATGGATATAAACATGCTTTAAAAACTCATGGTATAGTGGCAGATGAAAATTTAATTGTAGAAAATCCTAACTTTTCTGAAGAATGTGGCTTTGAATCTATGAAAAAAATATTGGATTATAGAATACCCTCGGCGGTAGTAACAACCGATGATATTCTTGCTTTTGGTGCACTTAGAGCTATGCATGAGATACTTCACTATACTATTCCAATTATAGGTTTTAATAATACACCTCTCGCATCCTATCAAAATCCGCCGCTATCCTCTATTGATATAAATAGTGAAGAACTCGGGTATTATGCCGCAAAACTTCTAATTGAAAAACTCGAAAATAAAGAAATGACAAATACACATTTTATAGTTGAAACTAATTTTATTGAAAGATAATCAAGTGATTCTTAGAATCATTTATAAATGGGCATAGCAGCCGTTTGGATATTACAGATGGCAGCCATCAGATAACGGAAAAAATAAGGTAAGGTTTAAAATATCTAAACTGATCAAGACAGAAGCAAGTATTTAACTTGCTTCCGTCTTTGTTTATATATATTAATCCTTACCTTATATACATTTTAGAATAATAATCCTTTAACATTCTCTTTACTGAAAACTCATCCTTTATTGAAAGGATACTGTTTCTCATCATTTCTACCCACTTATCATGATTATTATAATAAGTATCAATTACCTCATCAAGTACCTTATAAAATGCCTTTGAATCATGCTCATCTAACTCTTTTTCATCATCGCTTTCAAATCCGTCTCCAAATTGCCATCCATTTACTCCATCATTGCATGCTTCAGGCCACCATCCATCTAAAATACTTAAGTTTAAAACACCATTCATAGCAGCTTTCATTCCTGAAGTTCCGCTTGCCTCAAGAGGCCTTCTTGGATTATTAAGCCATACATCGCTTCCGCTTGTAAGCATCTTTCCGATTTCCATATCATAATTTTCAAGAAATACCACAGCATTAGGATACTTCTTTGTCATCTTCAAAATATCTTTAACAATTTCCTTGCCTTTATCATCAAGCGGATGCCCTTTTCCGGCAAAAACAATTTGAAGCTTGCCGCTGTTTATAAGAGAACTTATTTTTTTCTCATCCGTAAAAATAAAATTGCTTCTCTTATAAGGTGCAGCTCTCCTTGAAAAACCAATCAGCAATGCATCCTTGTTAAGCTTTACTCCATTTCTTTTATATACGAAATCTATTAAGTTTTGTTTATTATTCATGTGATTTTCCCATATCCCGCAGTTTCCCTCTGCAGCTTTAATCATATGCTCATCAACCCACGTAGGTATGTGTATTGCATTTGTGATTCCAATAATATCTGACTTTCCTTTAACGTCTTTCCACATATTATTTGCTGTTCTTTCATGAAGCTTAGAAACTGCATTAGAAATTCTTGAAAGTCTTAATGCTGCAACTGTCATATTAAATGGATCTCCCCCAATTTTAACAAGCTGCTGCCTTGTAAGCCCATTATTGGCTCCCATATACATAAGTGAATCTAAGTAATGGGATTCATTCCCTTGAAGAATTGGAGTATGGGTAGTAAATACTATTTCTTCTCTTGATTTGTTTACAGCTTCATCAAAGCTCATACCCATATCCATTTTTTCCTTAATGAGTTCAAATCCAGCAAAAACAGCATGACCTTCATTAAAATGATAAACATCTATAGGAATATTAAGTGCTCTAAGTGCCCTCACTCCGCCAATTCCAAGGACCATTTCCTGAGCAATTCTTTCCTCTTTAAACCATCCATAAAGCTGACCTGTAATATAAGCATCCTCATTTTCAGGAATGTCAGTATCAAGAAGATATAAAGGGGCATTACCAAAGCAATCAACTTTCCAAACCTTGCAGATAACCTTTCTTCCTCTTATATATACGTCTACTTTTACACCTGTATCTTCTAAGAAATCATAAACATAATTATGATAAGCATCAAAAGGATTCCCATTTTCATCTATCATCTGATCAAAATATCCTTGTTTCCATTTAATCCCGATGCCTATAATAGGATAGCCGTAATCCTTTGCGCCCTTAAGATAATCCCCTGCAAGTATCCCAAGGCCTCCAGCATATTGTTTAAAAGAAGACTCTAAAGCATATTCCATACAGAAGTACGCAACTTTTGGAAGATTTTTTTTATCCATTTTTCGCCCTCCTAATAATAATTTTCTATCTATTTTCAGAACTCCACCTTATATAAGGTGGAGTTCTGAAAAACCAAGTAATTTAAAATTCAAGCATAGTTTTCATTAACCCTTAACAGCTCCTGCTACTAAGCCCTTAGCTATAAATTTCTGCAGTGCCATAAAGATTATAGTAATTGGAAGAGCTGCCATAAGTGCAGCAGCTGAATATTGTGTCCAGTGTGCTGAGAACTTATTATTTATAAAACTTTGAAGTCCTAATGTCATAGTATAGTTTCCAGAATCCTTAAGTAATGCACTTGACATAGGGAATTCGCTGTATATTCCTATAAAACAGAATAAGAATATTACTGCTATCATAGGTCTTGAAAGAGGCATTATTATCTTCCAGAATATTTTCCAATGGCTGGCTCCATCTACCATAGCTGCCTCATCAAGTTCTATTGGAATCCCATCAAAATATCCTTTTAAGAGCCAAATGTTATATGCACTGCCGCCTGAAAGTATTAATATAAGAGCCCATATTTTATCAAGGAAGTCCCATTTATATGCTAATGTTAATATAGCAGGAATAGTCATCATTCCTGGAAACATCTGAAGTATTAAAAGAGACATTAATCCGCTTCTTCTCCCTTTAAACCTCATCCTTGAAAAAGCATAAGCTGCTGTTGCTGTCATAAGAAGCTGAAGTACTGCAACTGAAGTACATACTATCATACTATTTTTAAACCAAATTAAAAAATCAGTTTCCTTTATTACCTTTGAAAAGTTTTCAAGAGTCAATTCACCTTGGAAAAGCCCTTCTTGATAGAAAGCATCTCCTTTAGCTAATGCTGCAGATACTACAAACAATATTGGTATTAGTACTAATAAAATCGCAAACCAAATTAAAATTCTTTCAATCAATAATTTTCTTTTTTCAGAAGGATTAAGTTTATGCTTATAATTAAGAGATTTATTTTTAAGAGGTTTATTTATAATTTGTTTTGTACTGCTTTCCATATTTATTCAACCTCCTCAAATGCACCGGATTTTCTCATATTAAAATAGCTTATTACTCCTATTATAACGAAAATAATTATTGAAAGTGTAGAGCCTAAATCATATCTGTTATTTACCATTGCCATCTTATATGTTGTTGACACTAAGTTATCTGTGTACCCTGCAAAAACTGTATTCATTCTTGCAGGACCTCCTCCTGTAATAAGGTATGCTGCACCAAAATTATTAAAATTAAATGCAAAAGAAGATATTAAAAGAGGATAAGTTGATGAAGTAAGTGATGGAAGGGTAATCTTAGAAAACTTATCCCACCAAGTAGCCCCATCCATGTCTGCCGCTTCATAGTACGTATCCGGTATAGCAGATAATGCACCTATGCAGACATTCATCATATATGGAAAACCAAGCCACAGATTACAAATTATAAGTCCAACTCTCGCCCAATGCGGATCTGTAAGCCATGGTATATTTTCTGAAATTATATGCAAGTCTTTCAAAAATATATTTATTCCTCCATAGGTTGGATTTAGTAATCCCTGCCAAGTTAATACTGCAATAGTTGACGGAAGTGCCCAAGGAATTATTAAGAGTCCCTTATAAAATTTTGATTCCTTCATGTTTTTATCTCCAAGAAGCAGTGCTAATATAAGCCCTATAAGGAAACTTCCGAAAGTTGATATAATTGCAAAAACAACAGTCCATGCAAATACAGGTAAAAATATAGGCTTTAATGGACCTGTTAAAATAGTTTTAAAATTTTGAAGCCCTACAAATTTTGCATCATAAAGATGATTAATACTATAATTAGTAAATGAAATATAAACTGTATAAACTATAGGTAAAAATGTTAATATAAAAATGGATATTACTGCTGGTGATAAATATAAATACGGTCTCACTTTATCATGAATTGATAAATTGCTTTTTCTTTTTGTCATGTTCTTTGTATTATCCATTTAAATCCTCCCCTCCACCTTAATCCTTTAAAAAAAAGCAGGCCAAGAACTCCCTCCTGACCCGCTTTTAAATTTTTAATATCTTTTACTTTTGCTGTGCAATTGCTGACTTTACATCATTTTCAGCTTTAGCGCCATAATCCTTTGCGCTAACTTTTCCACTTGTAAGTAAATTCAATGAATCATTTATCTTCCACATTGACATAACTTCTGGAATATTAGGCATTGGAATACCATTATCAACCTGCTCAATAAATGCAGCAGTTATTGGATCGCTCTTCTTAACTTTATCAGCAACAGAATTCAATGCTGGAATTCTGTGTCCTACATTTAATAGAACTGGTTCTTCAGCATTTTCAGCTAAGTATTTAAGAAGATCCATAGCCTCTGTTTGGTTTTTAGATCTAGCAGTAACAAATCCTGCCTGAACACCAACAAATGTTGGAAGTGGTTTGCCATTCATAGTAGGCATTGGGGCAACTGCAAATTTTACATTAGCTTTTTTTAATCCCTCAACGTCCCATGGTCCGCTTATATATAAACCAGTTTTACCGTTTTGAAATTCTCCCATTGCAATATCACCTTTAATATCGGGAGTCATAAATTTGTATTTTTGAGTCATGTCCTGAATCAATTGCCATCCTTTAATTCCTTCTGGTTTATTAAATCCTAAGTCATTTGGATCAAGGGTTCCATTATTGTCTTTGAAAATATATCCACCATCACTTGCATAGAATGGGAATGAATAATACATATTATTTATATCACATTTGAATCCAACTTTTTTTGCATCAGCTATTAAATCATCTACAGTCTTTGGAGCTTCTTTAACTTTATCTGTATTATAGAAAAGTGCTATAGATTCAACTGCTACTGGAATTGCATAAGCCTTGTCACCATAAGAAACTGCTTTTACTGCATTTTCTGGATATTTAGATTTGTCAAGATCAGTTACTTCAGCAAGTAAACCTGCTTTTTTATAAGTACCTAAGTTGTCGTGAGGTACACCAAACATAACATCTGGTCCCTTGCTGCTGTTTGCTGCTTGAAGAAAAGCTTGGAAATCACCTTTATCTGCCTGAACTTTAACAGTATTGCCTGTCTTTTTAGCCCATGCATCAGCTACTGGTTTTAGTGCTGCAACTTCTGGGTCAGTAAGATATGACCAAACAACTAATTCTTTTCCGCCTTTTGGAGCTTCTTCTTGAGTATTAGCTGGTTTCTTAGCATCCTTATCTTTACTGCCGCCGCATCCGGCAAATAGTCCAGCTACTAACAACGTTGAACATAGTAAAGCAATTATCCTTTTACTTCTTTTCATATTAATCCCCCTTACCAAATTTTTATGTAAACATTCATGCAACCGTTTGCATTAACATCATTATAGCCTTATTTTACATTATAGTCAATATATTTATATTCAACAGGCAAAATATT